>ERZ780025.759-NODE-759-length-11559-cov-3.598053_pt1 | contig 11559 bp, 9 predicted proteins | sample MGYA00511862_ERZ780025 | MGnify/ENA primary metagenome ERZ780025 (study PRJEB29588, sample SAMEA2156186) | human gut metagenome | biome: human gut; feature: human-associated habitat; material: faeces | place: Denmark | collected 2008/2010 ...
ATATAGCAGAACTTAAAATATAAATGAGGTTGTGCCAACGTTTTGACACAACCTCCTTATAATTTTGTCGTCACTCTCTGTATACCCGATGAATAGAGGAATGCAGGGATTTGGTGATGAGTGATGACAACTAATGCGTTTTTCTTTTTCTGTTCCGGTTTCGGAAAGATGTTATTTGATGCCCAGTTTCTTGGCGATGTCTTTGGGCAGTGCATCCTTATGAACAAGGATATTCATGGTTTTGTAAGCAACGAAAGCTTTGGAAGCATACCAGATGCCTTTATACTTGCCGCTCAGTCCCCAGGAATTCTTTACCATGAAATATTCTTTTCCGTTCTGGTCTTTGGCAATGCCGTAGATAACCATGCCGTGGTCATCGGTTGTTTCCCAGTTGTCGAAAGCAGTCTGACGCATTTCCTGGGTAACGTTGACTTCCGGCAGCGGTTTGCCGGTCAGCTCTTTGCGCTTGTCGGCAGCGGTAAGGCCTGTCCAACGAGCCATGTCCGAACCGGTGAGTTCTGCGCCGCGGGCTGCATCCGGCATAACGGCAATACCGTCGCGGGTGAAACCTTGTTCGCTCACGTCACTGCCCCATGCAAAGGTGTAGCCGTTCTTAATGGCATTGTCCATAACAGCCATCAGCTCGTCGATAGGCAGGTTCCAGGAACGACCGTTGCGCCAGTTGTCCTGAATTTCGATGGCAAACTGGGTGTAGAACGGGTGGTGTGTATACGAAGTCAGCGATACATAATCGTCCGGATTGATGCCGAGTGATTCGCCGAAAGTCTTCGGTGTGTATTCTTTTCCTTTGTAAGTGAACTTTTCAGGGCATTTGCCGAGGTAAGTGTCGTAAATGGCGCTCAGACCGTTTTTCCATACGGGAGTCAGCTTGGTGAGTCTGCCTTTGGCGATGGCATCTACGTATGCGCCTGCCACGGCATCCAGTTCGTTGTGTACAGGCAGTGAATCACCGTACATAATGCCCGGCATGGCTTCCTGCGGCACGAGTCCGTAGTTTTTCAGGCAGAACATGATGTCATAAAAACTTCCGCCCGGTGAGAAAGAACTGTCGCCGTGATAGCGTACGTAGTTCTGTCCGCGGTCTACCATGGTGTGGTGTACGACGAACATCTCGGAAAGGTCGTATTCTCCTTTGCCCATGCGCAACAGCTCGCTTTCCAGGAAACCGAGGCTGGAGAAGCTCCAGCACGTACTGGAACGGTTCTGGTTCTTGATGGACGTAATCGGGTTTTCTTTTACGGTAGTAAAGACGAATCCCTCTTCTTTGGGGGCATCTTGTGCCATTGTATTCAGACTGAACAGTCCTAAGGCGGCAATTAATACAGACTTTTTCATCATGATTAAATTGTTATTAATTTATAGTTATGTGTGCAAATATAAACAGAATATCGTAAACAAAAGCTATCTTTGGTGCGTTAATTCTGACACTTATGGAGAAAATAATACATATAGACAATCGGAGCGGCCTGATTCTGGAGGGTGGAGGCATGCGAGGCGTATTCACCTGCGGCGTGTTGGACAATTTCATGGACCGGGGCATCCGCTTTCCTTATACGATTGGTGTCAGCGCGGGTGCATGCAACGGATTGTCGTACATGTCGGAGCAGCGGGGACGTGCCAGGTACAGCAATATCGACCTGCTGGAGAAGTATAATTATATCGGACTGAAATATCTGCTGAAGAAACGTAACATCATGGATTTCGACCTGTTGTTCCGTGAGTTTCCCGAGCATATCCTGCCGTATGATTATGATGCTTATTTCAGTTGCCCGGAGCGTTTTGTCATGGTAACCACCAACTGCCTGACCGGAGAAGCCGACTATTTTGAGGAAAAGAAGAACAAGGAGCGTGTCATCGATATTGTGCGCGCTTCGAGCAGTCTGCCTTTTGTTTGCCCCGTTACGTATGTGGATAATATTCCGATGCTGGACGGCGGCATTGCGGACAGCATTCCCCTGATGCGTGCCCGCCGCGACGGTTACGACCGCAATGTAGTGGTGCTTACGCGTAACCGGGGGTATCGGAAAGATATTCAAGGGACTAAAGTCCCATCTTTTATTTATAAGAAATATCCTCGCCTGCGCGAGGCTATCAACCGGCGCAGCAGTGTTTACAACGAACAGTTGGAACTGGTGGAACGGCTGGAAGATGCGGGAGAGATTACCGTGATACGTCCGCAAAAACCGATAGTGGTGGACCGCATCGAAAGGGACATAAGCAAGCTTACCGACCTGTACGAGGAAGGGTATGCGTGTGCGGCTGCTTTCAGTTTCTCCTCTGATAATATAAAATAAGATGTAAAATTGCCGGGATTAAGAACCGTAATAAGGAAATTTATTCGTATCTTTGCAGAAGAGAAAGCGGAAAGGAAAGAAAAAAGATATATTGTTTATCTCTTTTTTATCCCTCAAAAGTCAGAAATGATACGTTTTCTTTTGATTTTCTGTTTGTTATGAAGTCATGGGGTTGACTGGATTTGACAGCGGGCAGAAATGGTAAGTAAGCATGCAGTGCGTCGTTGATTTGCACTTAAATCTCAGTCTTCAAAATTTTATCTGGCGAAAGACAATTTGCTCTTGCTGCTTAATCGAAGTATAGTAGATTAGCTTAATCCCGACACAAGGTGTTGGGACGAGACATCACTCGGAAGCTGTTGCTCCGAAGCATTCCGGTCAAGTGGTGCAGTCAAATCGGGGATAGTTCGTGTCAGCCTCGTGGCTCGGATGAAACTTTAGAGGATAAGGCAACGGTTGATGGCTTTGGTTCTGCCGCTGCACGAAAATTTAGGCAAAGATAAGCATGTAGAAAGCTTATGATTTCCTCGTTTGGACGAGGGTTCGATTCCCTCCAGCTCCACGGAAATAGTAAAAAGAAGTTTGTAAGTCCTTGAATTCCAGTAATTCAGGGGCTTTTTCTTTTCTTCTACTCCCCCTACCTTTTATATTCATTTAGAAAACAGTTGTAGTAAATGTGCTACAATTCAAAATTAATATCTACTTTTGTCTGTTCAAAAACCAATAACTATTAGAAGTGGGGGCAACACTTTAAATTCTGCAACAGATTTATGAAAATTCACGAAGGAAAATGTACAGAGAAGATTTTGAAAGAACGTGAACGGATTGGTAACCGGTTAGCCATTCTTCGCAAGAAGAGAAATATGACCCAAGAGGAATTGGCTAATCTTTGTGGCGTTAATCGTGTTAATATAGCCAAGATAGAGAAAGGGGCTTATAATGTGAGCATTGATATACTATCTAAGGTAACATCCGCTCTTGGTTTTGTGATAGATATAAAAGTGGATAGCTCTGTTTGTCCGACTCATTTCTCTCAACGTAAACCTGTAAAGCTGGTAATAGGGGAAGATTATTATGTCAGTTTTGGCAATAACGAAGCCCATAGATGTAAGCTGGTGGATATTCCGGAGATGTACCAAGGTCAAAGAATTAAAATCGAAACTCCGACCCCGAGAGGGTCTATCACCCACATATTATTTGCCGATGAAATAGGAACGACACCTGACGAGGCTGTAATGAACCAAGTAACGATGTAAAAACATTAAAAGGGAGGAAGTGCAAGTTCCCCTTTTATTGAAATCACCTTCGCTACAACCATCTGCAGCGAGGGTGATTTTTTAGTTTATGAGGGTTTCTACACCCCCTCTTTCATCAGGGCTATTCAGAAATTTAATGGTTTCTTCTGAATATATAATCTTAAATTGATGGTTCGGAATCAATTCTAAAGCTGGGAAATCAGTAGTGATTAACAGTTTTAGTCCCTTTCTTTAATATGTAAAAGCAACTTGTACAAAAGAAGTTTCTTATGTACGGGATAGCAGCAATAACTCCGTTGAGCCTTCGTGGGGACAAGCCGAATTTGATTTTATAATGTGGGTTTATAAGGTACAGTCTCCGGTCAATGATTTGATAGTTGGCTTGCCGGGCGATGCGATTGAACAGTTCGATGGTGCATCCGGTGCTCTTTATATCCAGTAGCTCCGTGATTACGCGTTCCTGCTCACCGCATAGTCTTAATATCCATCTGTATAAAGTGCGGGGAAGGAGGTGGAGAAAAGGGAAATGTGAAACAATGTGGCTGTGTGCTATCTGCTGGTGGCCTCCGAATGGCATTTGCCAGGCGGGAAATCCTACAAATACAGCTCCGTCGGCAGACAAATGTTTTTGTAGGCCGGAGAGGAACCGTTCTTTGTCTCTGATATGCTCTATCACATCGTGTAGAAGAATTAGGGGAAAATTCGTAGCCTTGTCCTTAAGCTGGAAAATGTCGGTGGCAATGAACTGTCCCTGCTGATGCCTTTGGGCGAAGAAGGTTCTGGCTTGTTCTATTCGCGTGGCATCAATGTCTACGCCCATCACCCGGCAACCGGCTTCGGCAAAGGGGAGCAGATTGCCTCCCTCTCCACAGCCCACTTCCAGCACTTTATCGGGGATGTGTCCGATGACTTCCTTTATGTAGGGGATATAATAGTTCTTGCTGGTCTGTGACTGTTCACCAAAGTAGCTTTCCCAGTCGGTATGTCGTTTCTGCATGTTCTTTGTTCCTTCTTGAGTTTGATTATCCATATAAATAGATAATCAGTCGGGTAAAAGACTGCGTGGCACATCGTTTTTTTACCAGGAAATGCGGAGGCCTACCGGGAGGGTGAATGTGAACGGATGTTCCTTTCGGATGGTGCGCAGTTGGCTGCCGTCGGGGATATAATAGTTTACAGTCGGCTCCAGATAGATGCCTGCCTGGGGTGTGAGGCGATATTGTATGCCTATACTTGTGTTGACCGACCACTGCCAGGGAGCACTTACCGGCTGGCTGTCGAGCTTGTGTGGAATACTGTCCGTGACATGGAAGCTTTGGAGTGTCCCTTTTATGGGGATATCCACCTGCATGCCTGCCGTGGCATAACTGGAGAAACGTTTGTAATGCCAGAAACGGTAGGAAAGCCGGAGAGGAATGCCGATATAATGCAACTTCTGGTTGTCTTGAATGCGGAATGCTTCGCCGGTAGTGAACTCCGACCTGAGAAGCGTATATTGCAATCCGGTTTCCAGACTCCAACGCTCATTCAATTTCTTGCTGAGAGAGAGTCCCACGACGATGGGGGCATGATGTTGCTGGTTCTCAACAATCCTGCCGCTGTTATTCTGGGCAATCTGCATGAGTCCGATGGAATCTTTTCCCAGAGTACCCTGCTGATAGCGGGTGTGCAGATAAGAATAATACTCTTCCCACGTGCTGACTTGTTGAGGGAAGTCACTTGAAATGCCGTCGGTATGTGGAGTGGCAATCAGCTTATATAAGTTCTGTGCCAGTTGCGGTCCGAGTGAACCTGCCAGCATCAACTTCCATTTTCCGGATTTCTTCTTGCGGGTTGGCGGCATCAGGGAAGGGGAGAAGACGAAAGCCATCTGTCGGTTGGTGATGGTCTGTCCGGTGAATGGAGAAGGTATGGGATATTTGTGGATACTATCTTTCATTGTGGGTATGGCAAGGGGCCATTCTGTGGAAACTGGAACGGGAGGGATGATTCGTTCCCTTTTGTTCAGATTTTCTTTGGTATAGCATTGTTCGTCGGTTCGGGGAGTATCGGCTTTCTTTGTTTGTTGCGTACTCCCGGCTTGCCTGGAAGAAACTTTGGACAAACGGTTTTCCCTGATACTCTTTTTCTCTCTGTACAGATAGTCATATAGCGTTGGAAAGAGAAGCAATACTGTCAAAACAATGAATACACGGTATCCTGCCAGCATCTTTTTAAGTAAAATTTTCGCCCGGAACAATTGGGAGGAAGAGGAGTGTGGCGCTATACCCAGTAAATCTCCGATTTCTTTGTGGGACAATCCTTCCAGTACTGCCAGTTTAAATACCTTGCAGTAGCCCTCCGGAAGGCTCTCCACTATATCCAGCATCTTATCGTACGAAATGAAATCCGGACAAAAAGGATTTTCAGCAGGCTCTTCCTCTTCCGGAATATCTGTCAATGGGATGGTGGGGTTGGCATTGGCATGGTTGAGGTATTGCAGTGCCAGGTTTCTCATAATCTTTTTCATCCAGTATTCCAGTTTCTCCGGGTTGCGCAGCGAATGAATGGAAGTGAATATGATGACAAAACCGTCGTGAAGAAGATCTTGGGCTATCGTTGGGTCGGGAATATAGCGTAGGCATACTTTCAGCATTTTCTCTGAATAGTTTTCGTAGAGCAGGCTCAAGGCCTGCCCGTTTCCCTTCTGGCATAAAGTGACAAGAGCTTTTGTATCCATGTGTTTGTCTCAATGTTATTTCTTAAGGATAGAGAAGAACATGAATGACTGCATGGATTTTTATTTTTTAACTAAGCCTCCCGGTTGACTTCTGCTGCACAGTCCGGACAAATGCCTTTCAGTACATAGTTGATGCTGTTCAGTGTAAATCCTTGAGGCAGCTTCACCACCGGAGTGGGAATGTTGGTGAAGCAGAAGGTTTTGTTGCATTTCTCGCAATGGAAATGGGTGTGCAGGTCGCTTACGTCGCAAGAGCAACTGTCGCTGCACACGGCATACTTGAAGGAACCCGTCCCGTCATCTATACTGTGTATCAGATGATGGGAGAGGAATAGGGTAAGGGTACGGAAGATGGTGGATTTGTCCACCGTATCCAGCATGGTTTCAAGGTCGAGCAATGAGACGGAACGGCCTGCCTGCATCATGGTGCGCAATACCAGGATGCGGATGGCAGTGGGCTGTATGTCCCTTTTGGCCAATAGGTCCAAATATTTCTTTTCTTCCATTTTTTCTATTTAATAAGTTTCTGTATGCGTATGGCGTTCACTATCGCAATGAGGGCGACGCCTACGTCGGCAAAGACAGCTTCCCAAAGTGTAGCGATTCCACCGGCACCGAGGATGAGGACAAGCAGCTTCACTCCGAAAGCCAGCGAGATGTTCTGCCAGACAATCCGGCGGGTTTGCCTGCCCGCATGAATGGCGGTGGCCACTCTCGAAGGCTGGTCTGTCTGTATCACTACATCGGCGGTTTCGATGGCGGCATCGCTGCCAAGTCCGCCCATGGCGATGCCCACATGGCTAAGGGCAAGAACCGGGGCATCATTGATGCCGTCGCCCACAAAGGCTATTCGGTTGGCAGGGTTGCTGCGGAGTGCCTCGATGTGCTTCACCTTTCCGTCCGGCAGCAGGTCTCCGTATGCCTGGGTGATGCCTAGCTTTTCTGCAAAGTTAGTAACAATGGCTTGTTTGTCTCCCGATAATATCTGAATATTATTGATATTTAAAGCTTTTAATTCTTTGACGGCGTTGACGGCATCTTCCTTTAATGTGTCTGATAGCAACAGATAACCGGCATATTTTGTTCCGATGGCGCAGGCCACAATCGTATCGACAATTGATGACAATTCATCGGGATATTCTATCCCGAACTTAGTCAGCAGGCGGGTGTTGCCCACCAGGACACGCGTTCCATCCATAGTGGCTTGCAGTCCGTGGCCGGCAATCTCCGTAACGTCCGTTGTGGCAATCAGCTCTATATCTCTTTGTTTGGCATAGCTTACGATGGCTTTGGCTATGGGGTGCGTACTGTTTCGCTCTGCCGAGGCGGCAAGCTGTATCAACTTCTCTTCCGTAACTCCCGGTTGTGCCTGGCAGGATTGTACATCGAAGGTGCCTTTGGTCAGCGTACCCGTCTTGTCGAATACCACCGTGTCGACTTGGGTGATGGCATCGAGGTAGTTGCTACCTTTGAAGAGGACACCCAGGCGGGAGGCGGCGCCGATGCCTCCGAAGTAGCCTAACGGAATGCTTACGACGAGGGCGCACGGGCAGGAGATAACCAGAAAGACCAATGCCCTGTATAGCCAGTCATTGAAGATGAACGAGAATTGTGCATCTGCCAGCGAATAGAGGAAGGGGAGCAGTACAATCAATGCCGCCAGTCCGGTGACGGTGGGCGTATAGATACGGGCAAACTTACGGATGAAAAGTTCTGCCGGCGCTTTGCGCTCGGAGGCATTCTGCACCAGTTCCAATATACGGGAAAGAGCACTTTTCTCGAAGGGTTTGGTGACTTGGATGCGTACGACTTTGTCGGTCGCAATCATTCCGGCAAGCACTTCCCCGCCCTGGCGGATGTTGCGGGGAACACTTTCTCCCGTCAGTGCGGAGGTGTTGAAGGCGGCAACTTCGTCCAGCATCGTTCCGTCCAGGGGGACGCGCTCTCCGGCTTTTACTTCGATGGTTTCGCCTACCTGCACACGTTGGGGAGCTTCGACAAGTGTACTGCCGTTTCTGATGACCGTTGCCGTTTCGGGACGTACGTCGAGCAGGGCGCTGATGTTACGCTTGGCTTTGTCTACGGCTTTGTCCTGAAAGAGCTCTCCCAAGGAGTAGAAGAGCATGACGGCAACGCCTTCGGGATATTCGCCTATATAGAAGGCGCCGAGGGTGGCGATGGACATAAGGGTGAATTCGCTGAACACGTCCTTTTGCAGGATGCTTTCCCAGGCTTCCCTCATCACCGGGAGGCCTACGGGGAGATAGGCAAGCAAGTACCATATAAAAGGTACATACTCTCCCTTGAAGAAGGTGGTGTCAGTAGCATTCAGGATGAGCCCTCCGAAGAGCAATAGGGCGGAGAGGATGATTCTCCAATAATCTTTCAGCAGACTGTTTCTTTTTTCTTGTATCGCTGTATGTCCGTGTGTGCAGCAGCATTTGCAACTCATATTGTTTCCTCCTATTTTCTATTTTCTGCAGCAAAGGTAGCGGAAAGGAGATGCAACTTGGTTGCAAAGTGAAAATTCCCGGACTGTCCGGGCTGTCTTAGATTTCCAGCATCCGCTTCTCCCGTTCCAGGTCTTTCTCGTTCAGCAGGGGAGAGGGGACGGAGCAGGTTTTGATGAAGTCGCCCGGCTGGCAGGTGTAGTTGTAGTAGGGGCGTTGCTCGTCGGTCAGCTGGTCTTGGGGGATGAGCTGGCCTTTCAGTTCCAGGAAGTCGTCCATGGAGGTGCTGTCCGAGTGTTTGATGAAGAGGATGCGGCGGGCTATGGGGTTGCGGTTGTAGTCCAGACAGAGGTAGAGCCCTTTGAGCAGGTGGGGAAAGTCGTACATGGGCAGTTGCAGGTAGATGGTGAACAAGGCCAGTTGGGGCGCCTCGCGTTCGTTGAAGAAGATATAGGCATTCTGGTGGTTGTTGAAGACAGCAGTGCCGAAGTGGGTGGTGTTGTAGGCGCTCATGTGCACCACTTTGACGTGGTCGTTGCTGTCGGCAGGGGTTATCAGGTAAGGCTCTACCTTTAAGGCATTGGAGGAGGAAGAGAGGCTGTAACTGATGTAGATGCCGCTGTAATTGTACACTTCCTGCGCCGAGTGGAGCATCTCATGAAGTTTATTAATAATGGAAATTCATTTTTGCTGTCAGCACCCGCCTCTATCTTTGCCGCCGAAATCAAGAACCAACTTAAACGACACACTATGTTCAACGGTGAGAAAAAACAGATAATACAGAGCAAGAGACTGGCTGATGCCTTATTCATCCTTTGGGCGGGTGGAGCGGCTTTGCTCTCCTATTCACTGGTCTATGCGCTGCGCAAGCCGTTTACGGCTGCGGGCTTCGACGGGCTCGACTTCTTCGGGATGGATTACAAGACGGCAACCAGCATCGTGCAGATTTCCGGCTATTTTATTTCCAAGCTGATTGGCATCAAGGTAATTTCGGAACTGAAGAAGGAGAACCGTCTGAAGTTCATCATCCTCTCGGTGGCGGTGGCCCAGCTTTCCCTGGTGCTGTTCCGAGCGGTGCCCCGGCCGCTGAATGTCTTTGCGCTGTTCTTCAACGGGCTTTCGTTGGGATGCATGTGGGGAGTGATTTTCAGTTTCCTCGAGGGGCGGCGGGTGACGGACCTGCTGGCGAGCCTAATGGGGCTGAGCATTGCCATCAGTTCGGGCACGGCAAAGTCCGTCGGGCTGTTTGTGATGGAGCATCTCCACATCAGTGAGTTCTGGATGCCTGCACTGATCGGTGCGGTAGCATTGCCCTTGCTGGCAGGACTGGGCTATATCCTCGATCACCTGCCCAAACCGACTGCCGAAGACAAAGCACTGCGTGTGGAACGTGTCACTCTCAACAAACAACAACGCTGGAACCTGTTCCGCAGCTTTGCTCCCATATTGACACTGCTTTTCTTCGCCAACCTCTTTCTCACCGTTTTGCAAGATGTCAAGGAAGACTTTCTGGTGAAAATCATAGACGTCAATGCCGCCGGACTTTCCCCGTGGGTATTCGCCAAAGTGGACGGTGTAGTCACACTGATTATCCTGGCCATTTTCGCCACCTTGGCAGTGATGAAAAGCCACATCAAAGTACTTTCCGTTCTATTGACCCTTGTCATTGCGGGAGCAATCACACTTAGCACTGTGGCATTCAACTACCATACCCTGCAACTTTCTCCGCTCGTGTGGTTATTTATCCAGAGCCTATGCCTCTATTTTTCCTACTTGAGCTTTCAAACCATTTTCTTCGACCGCTTCATCGCCTGTTTCCGCATCAAGGGAAATGTAGGTTTCTTCATAGCGATGGTCGATTCCATCGGCTACACAGGCACAGTGGTGGTATTGGTAGTGAAAGAATGTTTCAACCCGGATTTGAATTGGCTGGAGTTCTACAATACGATGGCAGGGACAGTAGGAATCGTCTGCACCTTTGCGTTCACCTTAGCAATGATTTATCTGACACAAAAATACAGAAAAGGGAAACAGGGTGAAATACGCGGGAACGAATCCTGCCCCGTCCCCTCCCTCGCTTCTTATTAATTTCCGACGAATAAACCAATATTATATAGAAACAAGAATGAAAAAGATTGAATGTATCATTATGGACTGGGCAGGAACAGCAGTCGATTACTTGCCCAGCCGTTGACTATGGATGTTTTGCCCCCGTGGCTGCTTTTATCGAAGCATTTGCCGAAAAAGGACTGGTAATCGATGTTGTACAGACCCGCAAACCAATGGGACTACCCAAAATTCAACACATCCGCGAACTACTTTCCATGCCTGACGTGAACGAACAGTTTACCGCCCGTTACCAACGCGCCTGGACGGAAGAAGACGTGGTAGAACTAAACCGCCTTTTCGAGAAGCATCTCTTCGCCTCTCTCGAAAACTACACAGACCCTATTCCGGGAGTAATCCCAACTTTGGAAAAATTGCGTGCCGCAGGTATTAAAATAGGATCGACCACCGGCTATACCCGCGAAATGATGGATGTAGTTCTCCCCGCCGCACAGGCAAAAGGATACCACGTGGATTATTGCGCCACTCCCAACCTGCTTCCCGCCGGACGTCCCGCTCCTTACATGATTTTTGAGAACCTGACGAAATTAGCAGTCCCCAGCCTCGACGCCGTTATAAAAGTGGGTGATACGATTGCCGATATTCTCGAAGGAGTGAACGCGAAAGTGTATAGTGTAGGCGTGATTCTCGGCAGCAATGAAATGGCACTTACCGAAGCAGAAACAAAATCAATGCCTGCCTCCGAACTCGAA
>ERZ780025.767-NODE-767-length-11472-cov-2.407550_pt1 | contig 11472 bp, 7 predicted proteins | sample MGYA00511862_ERZ780025 | MGnify/ENA primary metagenome ERZ780025 (study PRJEB29588, sample SAMEA2156186) | human gut metagenome | biome: human gut; feature: human-associated habitat; material: faeces | place: Denmark | collected 2008/2010 ...
CCGTGCGCCATCAGGAACAAGTCATTGAAAAACTGCGTTCTTTCAACCGTGAAAAATCAATCAAACGGGCAGAAAGCCGCGAAAAAATGTTGGAAAAAATGACACCGGTGGAAAAGCCGGTAACAGAACAGAAATCCATGCACTTTTCCCTTGTTCCGGAAAAGGAAAGCGGAAAAGATGTTTTGCGTGTGGAAAATTTTGGAAAATCCTTTGGTGACTTACACCTTTTTCAGGGTGTTTCCTTTGAATTGTTCCGCGGAGAACGTGTTGCTTTGATCGGGAAAAACGGAACCGGCAAAACCACTCTACTCAAAATGCTTTGCGAATTGGAATCTCCGGATCAGGGTACGGCTGTTTTTGGCACAAACGTGGAACTTGGCTATTATGATCAGGAACACAATGTGCTGCACGAAGAAAAAACGATTTTTGATGATGAGCAGCGAAATCTCATCGTAAATTTTGCTTTCAAGCTGGATGATCGGGCAGCAACGGAAGAACTGGTGAACGGTCTGGCGGCTGCACTGGCCGAGGATGACAAAGAAGAAGCCAACCGCCTGATGTACGATGCACAGGAGAAAATCGAAAATCTCCCGGATGGGATGATTGGCCTTTCGGAAATGCACGATTATGGCTATCTGCACGATGATGTACTGCCGCTGACAAAAGAGGGCGCACGGGAATGGCATCGGCTGGGTGAGAGAATTTATCCGCTGTTCCGTGATGGAACGGCAGGTGATTATGCAAGTCAAGAGGAAATCGAGCAGCACGATGGTATTTTCGGCATTAAGGCAGACGCATGGAATGCGATTTTGCTGGAACAACGGGAAGATTATGCAGAGGACGAGTATGCGCGCCCGGATTTTCCGCTGACAGTGATAAACCGTGAACAGGCTCTGCGGCTGTATGACGAGGGAAAGCAGATTTATCTTGTCCGCATCAGTCCGTGGCCGATTCTTGTCACGGCACGAGAGGAAATCGAGCGCGGAAGTGATACCTTCCAGATTGCAACAGCTGACTTGCAACAGGAGCGAAACATGACAGAACAGGAAAATGTGCTGCTGTATGGCAGCGAAAAGCAGTTCGGTATTTACCAGATCACCGCCCGTGACCCGGAACACGACTACCGTTTCATGGGGCTGGACTATGTGGAGAAGAAAGGCATAACGGTTACCCGTGCAGATTATGACCTGATCTATGCCGCACCGCTTACGGAAAAGGATACGCTGGATGGCATTTATCAGCGGTTCCATCTTCAGCGACCAGCAAACTTTACGGGACATTCGTTGTCGGTCAGCGATGTGGTGGCACTCAATGATGGCAGTACAGTCAAAGCCTACTATGTGGACAGCATCGGATTTGCTGAACTGCCGGAATTTTACAAGGAAAGGAATATGGATTTGCAGAGAGAAACGCTTTTGAACGAAGAATTGCAGGAAATCGAAATCTTTGATAAGCCCGGTCTTTTCAGCAATGGCCGACTGCGGGATGAAGATGTGCCGGAGGGCTTATATCGCTATGATCTGCGCGGCTCCGACTATGACCCAGGCCAGCCCATTACAGTGGAGAAAACTGTGGTGGTGAACCATGCGGCATCTGTTCTGATGGCCGAAGAACTTGACCTTGGCGCAGAGGGGCGGCTGGAACTTGGCGAGGAAGGGCTGAACTTCACAGGCGCAGAGTTGACCGTGCGAGAGTTCATGGAGGAACAGCAGCAGAAAAACAATGCGCTGATCCACGGCGATTCCGACCACATCGCAGTCGAGGGACATCTCGGCACATGGTACGCCATTGATGAAACGGAAGTCGGCGGCGAGAAGTTCTTCCTGCTGGAGCATGAGGAACACGGCGATATGGCGGCCTGCGTTGCAGTCAATGAGCAGGGCAAGCTGGTGGCAGAGGATTTGTGGAACGGCTTCGATGATGAATTTCTGGATGTGGTAAAAGAGTATCTTTCTGAAAAATGGAATATGCCGAATAAGGATGATGTGGTATCGGAAATCATTGAAAAGGCTGCGCCGGTGCCGGACAACAGCGCGCAGGACTATTCGGATGTGCCTGTCTACTATGAGCCGTTCAGCTATGCCAAAGAAAATGACGAGGTGGATTTATACCGTACCTCCTATCGGCTGAACGGCGAGTGTAAGCAGGCAATCCATGAAGCGATTGCGGACAACTATGATGGAATGCACCTTGGCGATGGTGCAGTCGATCAGGTGGTGAGGCAGTACGGTATGGAGCGTGTGGGGTACATTCTTGCGAATACCTTGCACTACAAAAACTATGATGACCGCTTTTCTCACAGCAATAAGGAATGGGCAGAGCAGGTCAGCACCCCGGAGCATAACGCAGCGCGCATGACCTTCCGCACGGATTGGGTGGTTGACAGCCACCCGGCTATTCTGGATGGCTTTGTGACGATGTTCAGGGAAGAACTGGAAGCACAGAAAACACGGGAGCAGCCTTTTGTAAAGCAGTTCTATGTGGTCGAAAATTTGCAAGCCGCGCCTTTGAAAATTGAGCGGTTCGGCAATCTGGACGATGCAATGTCGCAGTATCAGGCACTTCCGAACCATTACATGAAAGCCTTGGGCGTGGAGAAGAATCCTGATCCTCTGCCGGGTTCACTAGATGTTTTGCAGTGCAGGAACGGCATTGACACCATTGTAGAGGACTACAAAACGGTTCCGGGCTGGGATAACCCGTATATCCAGAACCATGTTGTCCAGCCGTTGCAGGGGGCGTTAGCCGTGCAGGATGTGGAGCTGTCCTATGAATTGCCGGATGCCTATTTCCACATCCAGACCTGTGACGATGGCTTTGACTATACCTTATATAATAAGGACTTCACGGAGAGGGCCGGCGGTGTCCTTGAAACGGACGGAGATAAGTCTGTGCAGGAGGCTATGACGGAACTGCTGGCAGAGTTCGGCTGCGATGCGGCACAGGGCAGAATCATGGACGCGGCAGAACTGCGGGAACAGGCTGATACGGTGGCGGAACAGCAGGCAGAAGTTTTGAAAGAAAAACTCGCTGCAGAAAGACCTGCGCCGGAAGAAACGCTCAGCTTTTATGTTGCGGAGTGTTTGGAGTTTACGTTTGCAGGAGAGTTCCACGACCATCTGACTATGGAAGAAGCATTGGAAGCCTACGACAAGATTCCGTCTGAACGGATGAACGCCGACAAGTGCATTGGATTCTGCATCGAGGAAGATGGTGGCTTTGTTGGAATGTATGAGCTGGTCGTGAACGATAAAGTGCAGCGCGAGAACATCAATTCCATCAACTACTTCAGGGATGATAAGCTGGTGCAGCAGGCAATCTCCGATATGGAAAAGCTGATGGCGGCACGACAACAGAGTAAGGAGCAGGAACGCGGCAGTACGAAAAAGTCTGTTCTGGATGCCCTGCGCAGTCTGAAAGCCAAGAAGCAGGAGCAGCCTGCACAGGAACAGGATAAGCCGAAGAAAGCGAAAAAGAAAGGGATGGAGTTATGAGCAATGTACGCTTTGATGAACTGGAATTGATGCTGATGGCGATGTTTGAGCAGCCGACACTCAAAGATACGATTCAGGTGTTGACGGAGATCCAGCCACTTGTGGCAGAGGATGCAGAGATGGCTGCGCTTGTCCAGCAGACAATCCCGAAGATGCAGCAGTTGAACGAGCAGCAGTTCAAGGGGCTGGAGCTGGAATGGTATAAGCCGGAAGAACCAAACAAGAAAACAGGGGTGGCAGAGAAATAATGGCAACAGATATGTTTATGATCTACCAGATCAATGATGCTGAGAAAAATCGGGAATACCGCTGCCGCAGTTATGCGTATCAGATCGAACACGGCTTTATGATAACAACGGACAATTATGAAATCAGCTATTGCGCTAAAGCATCGCAAGGTCTGTTCCCGGCGAAAATTCGTGAAAACATGGAAAGTCTGAATCCAGACAAATTCAAAATCAGAAAATTTGGTGTCAGTGACGTTATTGCAATCACAGCGGCAGGAAAGACCGCATTTTACTATGTGGACAAAGAAGCACTGGTAAAGTTCAATGGCTTTCTGGCACCAAAAGCTGAGGGCAGCTACCTGATTTTGAATGAGGGTGGCTATCAGATAGAAGGCCAAACAGATACATGGAAAGTCATTGACGAAAAGAATGTGCAGGAGCAAAGATTTGTTCAGCTTGTCTGTGAACAGACAAAAAAGCAAAGGCCGGATATTATTCTTCATGACAGCGGAGTTTTGGTGGCGCAGACGATTTACGGATTTGACAGTTCGGTTATGAAGAAAATCGAAAAGTTTCTTCGAGAACAAAAGCCGGAACTGCTGCATCATCAGAAGTTTTTGGAGAATGGCACCGCAGAACGTGCCAAAGAATCCGGCACAGAGCAGAATTACAACATGATTGATGGCTGTGTCAACAATAATCCGAAGAAACCGCGTATCATCGGAAATCGGATTTCGGTCCTTGACCGCCTGCACATCAAACTGGAAGAGCGAAAACAGAAAAGTCAACCCCAACAGCAACAGCAGCAGGAGAGAAGCCGGAAGAGTTAAAAATCCGATACAGTGCAGAGTGGTGGTTCCATAAAAAGAGCCACCACTCTTATTTTGTAACCGAAACGGAAACATAATATTATGAAACTCAAAAATAGTTTCCAAATGATTGATATTCTTGGCGAGAGAGCGTATAATATAAGTACAAGAATAGGAGGCGATTATATGCTGGATGTAAATATGATAATTGCAAACAACATTCAGGCTGAACTGAAAAAAGAAAACAAAAAGCAAGTTGATCTGGCAGAAGGAATTGGAGTCTCCAAGCAGACAATGAGCAAAATCATGAATGGTGCAAGAGCAATCAACGCGATTGAACTTCATAAAATTTCTGAATACCTTCATGTGTCGATGGATTCTCTGATGAAGATGCCAGAAAAGCCGATGGACACAAATGTAATCCATGCGTTTATGGGGCGTGTTAAAACTGAGGAAGCAAGAAAGGGAATCCGGCTTGCGGATGAACTGTCCGATATGATTCTGTTCCATACTAGGGTGTGCGAGAATGGCAAAAGGATGGAGCAGCCATGGGAGGATAAGTGATGAGCAATGTTCTGGAAGATAGCCTCTTTGTAAGCCAAAACAAGAAATTTGATGAAATCCAATCCATCGTCAGACAGTTCTCGGCAGAGTATGTCGGCAATTCTATTATCAAGGACAATATCTTTGCTGTCATACAGAACTATGCCAGGAAGAAAGAAATCGCGCTGGAACTGCTTCGTTACCCGATCCATGATGATGAATTATGGGCGTTGACTTTTTTGAAGCAGGATACGATTTTTGTGTGCGTAAATACAGCACTTCCGCTTTGTAAGCAATTTTTTGCGGCGGCGCATGAACTGTATCATATCTATTGCTATGTGGAAAATGCAGACCAGAGCTATATAAAAAATGGTTCTATGCTGGATTCGGCAACAGGGGATGAAACAGGAAGAACGCAGGAGGACTTGGAAGCAAATGCCTTTGCAGGGCTTCTTCTGATGCCGGATCAACTGCTCCATGAGCAGATTCTGCTGTATGGGCTTGATAAAGATTTGGTTACAGTAGATTCTGTCCTGATGCTTATGGATATGTTTGCTATGCCCTATAAGGCAGTTGTACTGCGTTTGTTTGAAAGCGGAAACATATCTCATCAGCAGGCTGAAAAGCTGCTGGAGGTAGGCTCTGCGGACGTAATGGAAAGAGTATCGCTGACAGGTAAAGCAAAACGCTGGCAGCTCGATGGAAAAGGAACAGAATCTTTTGGCACACTCCTTGAGAAAGTTGAGTACAACAGACAGCATGAGTATCTGACGGAATCCAGAGAAAAAGAAGATGTGGCCTACCTTACTCAACTGAAAAAAGAGTACGGCCTGGATTGAGGGAGGTCAGATCGAAGTGAAAAGATACGCACTGCTGGATACTGACTTCATTTCCAAAACGTACTCTGTTCAAGATGATGGTGGCAATCATTTGATTGATCGGGTCATGGAATTGCCGGAGTATGAGTTCTTTTGTCATGCGCAAATTGTAACGGAACTCAATCGGTATAATGCTGATACGCCAATCTGGTTGAGCGAGAAGGTTGGAGCGAAAAAGATAAAAAGCTACACGGATCAGGAAATCCTTGAAAGCCTGTCACTTGTGCGAGGGCCGCTGGCGTGTGCGACTTATACGCAGATGTTAAAATTGGCCTGCGATGCCTTTTCTAAGGATTACTTTTCGGAACATTATCGGGCATTGGAAGAGGCTGATTACACGGTAATATCGAGAGAGGACTATTTGAAAGAGCTTGAACGGCTCGATATAGAAGTTGGTAAGAAAAATAATCTTGGGGAAATCAAGTCGTTTGTGTTATTGCAGGTCTTGTCGGTGATGCTTGGTGAGCAGATCTATGTATTCTGCTCCGATGACAAAAATGCTCGGAATGGAGCCACAAATTTTGAAGATGTTCGGTGCATCAGTCTGGTGTCAGTGTTCTCGCGCTTAAAAGAAGAATCAAACTGGACACTTGCCGATGCAGAGCCGTACATTGAATCACTCATTGCATTTTATCAGGATCATCACCAAACCACTTTCCGTGTAATGGAAGCGTCTGAGGTCAGAAGATTGCAACGGATACCATGCAGGCAGGTGTTGCAGGAAATCTTTGATGGGAAATTTATTGAACTAAAAAATGGTATGCTGCGGTACAAGCAGTAAGTGAAACGAATAGCCAGCGTATTGTGTGGAATGTACCACAGATACGCTGGCTATTTTTGCTTTTAGGTGTCTTTGAAAGTGGGTTAGAGAGATTGCTCATATTTCCGAGTGCGCTGCTGTTCGTGCTGTTGCGCCACTTAACCTGATTGGCAGTCCGCAGTTTCTTTCCTGCATCCCGGCAGTACATGGTATTTACCAGATTACTGACGACCACATCCATTCCCAGCGTTGTACCTTTATAATTATTGCTGTCATAGTTATCGTTGATGGCAATGAGCCGGACACCCAGCAGGGGGAAAATCTGCTCCATGTATTCGCCCACACCGATATAATCACGGCCAAAACGGGAAAGGTCTTTCACGATGATGGTATCAATCTTGCCATTGCGCACACCATCCATCATCTGCTGGAATCCAGGTCTGTCAAAATTGCTGCCTGTGTAGCCGTCATCCACAAAATCCATCACAGGCACATTTTGCAGGCTTTCTTTGCAGGAGATATACCGCAGGATCAGTTCTTTCTGGTTTTCAATGCTGTTGCTCTTATCTTTGCCATCTTTGCCCAGATCGCCATCAGCCCTTGAAATGCGCTGATACGCTGCAATCATGTTTCTGCACTCTCCTTTCCAAGTTCTGTAAACACATCCCGAAATCCAAAAACAATCCGAATCCGCTTGTCCGCACTCACCTCGATTTTCTGCACAAGGGATTTTACCAACTGAATGTCAAATTCAAAGTTGTCCAGATGTTCTTCCAAATGAGAAGTCATATTCAGGTATTCTTCGATTTGCCGTTCCACTTCCGTTTTTTTGCTCTCCGCTTCCTGCAGCGCAGCTCGCAGGCCATCGTATTGTCTGGAATAATCTTCCCGAATCAGTTGGTAATCTTCGGAATCCACCACACCAGCCACATAGTCCGCATAAAGCTGTTCCCGCTTCTTGGCCATCTGGCTGACTTTATCGGTCAGGCTCATAATTTCACCCTTCGCCCGGTAGACGGGATTCTGCACATCCTCGATTTTCTGCAATTCTTCCAGAACCTTCCGTTTATCGCTCAGCTGGACAATGAGCAAATGCAACTGATCCATTATCAGGGCTTTCAGCAGTTTTTCTGGAATCTGGTGGCCGATGCACCTATCGTCAGCCTGCCTCGCTTTGCAAATGTAGTAGCAGACCTTTTTACTTTCTTCCGCTCCATGCGGCAGTCGCTCAAACTCCATCGGTCTGCCGCAGTCTGCACAGAACACCATTCCAGCAAGGTCGTTCTGGTACTCACTGCGAATCTGCTCCGACTTTGCTCTTACTGTCTGGAATACTGCTCGATTCTTGTCCAAGATTTTTTGCACCTTTTCAAAATCATCCCTTGCAATGATAGCCGGATGTGTGTCCTTTGCCACATACCACTGTTCTTTGGGAAGGTCGTGCCTGTCCTGTCCTGCGAATAACTTCTGTGTACTCTTATTGTTGATGGTATCGCCCACATAGGTTTGATTTTCCAGAATGTGCCGGATCGTGGTTACGCCCCACTTTTTACAGGTAAGCACTTCTTTTCCCTCAACCATTTTTTTATGCCACTCCCGTGGAGTCGGAACCTGCAGCAATGTCATCCGTCGGGCGATTTCAAAAATTGGTACGCCCATCAGTTCCCACTGGAAAATCAACTGCACATAAAATGCCGCTTCCGGGTCAATTTCATTACGCTTTGTCATAGGGTTCCGAATATAGCCATACGGAGCATCGTTTCCGACTGCATAGCCTGCTTCTTTCTTACGCTGCAAAGAAGTCCATATCTTTTTGGATATGTCTTTCGCGTACATTGCGTTGACCATATTCCGAATCGGGAGAGCCAGACTTTCCATGTCCTCTGTGCGCGTACTGTCAAAATTATCTGTAACAGCAATCAATCGAACACCCAAAAACGGAAACACCGTTTCGATATAGTACCCTGCTTCCAGATAGTTGCGACCAAAGCGCGAGAGGTCTTTCACCACAATGCACTTGATTTTCTTCTGCCGCACATCGTTCATCAGGCGGGTAAATGCAGGCCGCTTAAAATTCGTTCCCGTAAAACCATTGTCGAAGTAGGTGTCCACATAACTCAGTTCACTGCTGCGATTGATATAATCCTGCACCAGCGCGATCTGCGTTTCCATGCTTTCTTCTTTTTCTCCATCCTCAACAGAAAGCCGCCCATAGATTGCCGCAGGTATTTTTGCTTCTTCCAGTTCCGGGAGCAGCACAGAAGCTGCCGCCTGTTCCGGCTGCGGGAGATTTTTTCTACTCTTTCGTGCCACTGTCTGTACCCTCCACTTCTATCCGACTAAGCATCTGTTTCCATTCATCCGTTTTCATGGTCAGGCTGATTTCTGCCTGTCCATCGTCCAGTAATGTAACCGTGACCTGCTCGATATACTTTTTCACAAAATTGCGGTCAAGTTCCTCCGGGGTCTTATACTGTGCCATCTGCTGAATCCACGGATTGCGCAGGCTCAACGCTCGTTCCCATACCAGCGTATCTTCCATAATTGTTGTAAGCTGTTCATTCAATTTCCGATGTGCTTCTTCGTAGTCCAGCAGTTCGGCACGATATTGTTCTTCGGTGATTTCATCGGCTATATAACTCTCATACAGCGGCACACGGCGAAACCGTTCCATATTCAGTTCAGCCAGAATGGACTTCATCTGCAACGACTTTTCGGCTCGAACTACCTCGATTGCTTTCTTGCCTGCTCCCTGCTGAATCGCTGCAGCCAGCTTTTCTTCTTCCAAATGTTCCAGTTCCAGAGCATCCATCACCTTTTTATAAATAGTAGCTGCCGGGGCTTTCAGATTCTTTCCGTTTTCCTTGTGTGCACGGCAGTAACGGCAATAGAAAAGTTCTTCCCCTGTTCTCTTATCCTTGTGCCAGCAGAGTGCTTGGCCGCAAGTGCAGACAATGTGTTTCGCCAGCGGGTTCGGTTTTTTGTAGCTTTTCCGAATGGAGATTTTGTTCTCCCCCTCCCTCATATTGCAAGGGAAAGCATAGAACTGTTCTTTGGTTATGTATGGTTCGTGGCAGTTTTCTGCAATGATCTGGCGGCTTCCATTTGCCGTCGCACCGGTATAAGTCGGATTTCGGAACAAGCAACGAAGCATATCCGTTGTCCACTGGTCGGGCTCTGCATCATAAGGCTTTCCAAGAATTCTCTTTTTGTGTTTCATTGGGGGTTCCACGCCTTGCTCGTTCAACCACTTTGCAATATCACGCATTTTCTGGCCGGACGCATATCTGAAAAAAGCCTCGCTCAAATATGGAGCAACTTCTTCATCCTTTACCATATTGCTTTCGCCGTTTCTGCGGATGTAACCGAACGGCACAGAGTTTGTCAGCCGGAATCCTGCGCCTTGTTTCCTTCTCCACGCAAACATGATTTCCGCGTGCATCTCACAACGTTTTGCTTCAAAATAGTCCTCAACTTCTTTTCGGCTGACGGCTCTGGTATCCAAACTCTCCTCCAGCACGATCAGGTCGATGCCCGCTGCATAGAGCGTTTCCTCGATTGCCTGCCGTGCCGCCGGGAAATCAGGCCCGCAGTAGTACATGGATGCCACAATGATGCAGTCAAATTTTCGCTCTACGCCATCATTGGTCATTTGGTCGAACGCGGTGCGCGCCTTTTCATCGTTCTTGCGGTCAGAATACTTTTTCTGCAAATCCAGTTCTTTATGTTCCGCCAGATATGCCGCAATGCGCTGATTCTGCTCGGCAATCGTCAGTTCTCCTTGATGGTTCTTCCAAGGAAGTGTCCGGGTATAGCTTACACACTTCATACTGCACTTTCCTCCGTTTCTTCTGCCGGAACACTACTGCAATATTCCAGCACATTGCGAATTTCCTGATCGAAGCGGTATTGGATATGAATGTGTTCTTTGTCATAGACGGTGATGCTCTCTACCAGTTCCACTAGAACGCGGCGGTTCAGACTTGTCAGGTTTTGGTAGGACTTGAAATCTTCGATCCATGGCAGATGTTCCACATCCAGATTGTTCAGGCAATCCCTCTGGCGGTTCATTTCTGCTTTGGCCTTGCGGATGGTTTCAACCTTTTCATTAAAGGAATGGCTGAACTCCTTATACTCTTCCTTGCTGACAATACCGCTGCTCATATCCTCATAAAGCTGTCGGCGCAAGGTCTGGTATTTCTGTTCTTCCTGCTCCAGCATTTTCAGATGTTCTTCCACAGATTTCAGTCTGCGTTCATTCTTGGGGATCTCATTGATTTCATCAAGCCGATGTTCCAGTCCGCTGATCTGCTGAACTTTTCCCTGCAATGCGGCCAGCACCACTTCGGCCAGCTTACTTTCGCTGATAAGATGTGAGGAACAGCCCAAACCATTGTGGTTTGTGACGCAGTGCAGATAAATATATTTCTTTCCGTTTTTCGACACCGTGCGCCGCACCATGTTCTGCCCACAGCCGCCGCAGCGAACGATGCCCGAAAAGAGATTGACAGCCTGCTGTCCTTTCGATGCACAAGTGTCCAGTTTCAAGACCTCCTGCACGGTATCGAACAGCTTTTGCGGAATGATGGCTTCGTGCATATTGGGAACTCTGATCCAGCCGGATTCTTCCACATCCCGAATTTTTTTGATTTTGTAATTGATTTTCTGCCGTCGGCCCTGCACCATCGTCCCTGTGTAGACTTCATTTTTCAGAATCCGAAGCACCTGAATCGCCTGCCACTTTGCATGAGTGCCAGCTTT
>ERZ780025.769-NODE-769-length-11452-cov-5.111784_pt1 | contig 11452 bp, 11 predicted proteins | sample MGYA00511862_ERZ780025 | MGnify/ENA primary metagenome ERZ780025 (study PRJEB29588, sample SAMEA2156186) | human gut metagenome | biome: human gut; feature: human-associated habitat; material: faeces | place: Denmark | collected 2008/2010 ...
GTCGTGGATCGAGACACCCGTGGTGCAGTCGTGGCCCAGCAGGTCGACCGTCACGGTGAAGGGCGTGCCGAGCAGCGAGGTGTTGTTCTCCTCCATCATGTTGAGCTCCAGAGCGGCGCACCGCGCCTCGGAGAGCGGTGCGCAGAGCACGCCGCGCCCCTCCTTGAGCATGAAGTTCACGATCTCGGGCGTGATCTTCTCCGCGGCGACGATGAAGTCTCCCTCGTTTTCGCGGTCCTCGTCGTCCACGACGATCACGATCTTGCCGTTGCGGAAATCCTCGATGACCTCCTCCACACTATTCAGAATCGTCTCTTTTGCCATTGCGTTTGAATTTTATTGCGTTTTTGATCTTGCGGAACATCGGCGCGAGCCTCTCCTCCACGGCCTTGATCTTGCCGGCATACCAGTCCGTGTCGAGCAGCGACGAGTCGTTGGTCGCCTTGTAGGTCAGGTAGACGGCGATCGGCGTGAGGATGAAGGTCGAGAGCCACATGCCGTAGACGGCATCCCAGCTTCCCTCCTTGGCGAGCTTCTCGCCCGAGAGGCTGATGATGTAGTAGATTACGAAAAAGATGATCGACACGACGACCGGGAGTCCCAGTCCGCCGCGGCGGATGATCGCCCCGAGCGGTGCGCCGATCAGGAAGAAGATGATGATCGACACGGGCAGCGAAATCTTCTTGTGCCATTCGACCTTGCTGCGGTAGAGCTGGTTGAGTGCATCCTTGGCCGTCGTCTCGTCGAAGGCGAACATGTTGCGCGAGTTCTTGGCCAGCGTGCGGGCATTGTCCCACACCTCCTCCTTCTCGCGCACCGGAAGCCGTGCGATCGAGTCCATGGCCATCAGGTTGCCGTAGCCTCGCTTGTCGACGCGCAGGCTGTCGGGCTGCGGCAGCACCGAGTTGTCGCGCACGAAGATCTGCTCCTTGAGCAGCGGCTCGTAGGAGCTCGTCGTCGCGGCGTTGACCTTCAGCTCGAGCGAGTCGATGTCGTGCTGCAGCTCGCTGATGTCCTTCGTCTGGCTGTTCGAGAACTGGTTGGCGTCGCTGCGGCCCATGGCAAAGCCGTCCATGCGGATGATCTGCTTCTGGAGGTCGAACGTGTGGTGGCGCAGCGTGCTCTTGGTGTACCACTGGCTGTTGCGGGCCTGTTCGTAGGTCTGGCCGTGGAAGAGCGTCACGAGCAGGTAGCGCTTGTCGTCCGAGAGGCGGATATAGCCCGAGTCGGCGACGATGGTGTTCATGTTGCCGTTGGCCTGGCGGTTGTCGTAGATCAGCACGTCGCGCAGCAGGTGCGTTTCGGGGTCCTGGTGCCCCACGCGGATCGACATGTTGTCGATGCCGTTGAAGAAGAGGCCGTCCTGGAACTCGAGCGTCTGTTTCTGCTGGCGGATGTCGTAGATGATGCTGTACATCTTGCGGTTGGCATACGGCACGAGGTCGTTGCCGATGAAGAAGCTGCCCACGGCGATGAATCCCACGAGGATGATGAGCGGCTTGGTGATGCGCACGAGCGACATGCCCGCGGACTTCATGGCCAGCAGCTCGTAGTTTTCGCCCAGGCTGCCCATGGTCATGATCGCCGCCAGCAGCATCGAGAGCGGCAGCCCCATCGGGATCATGTTGGCCATGGCGTAGGACATCAGCTCGATGATGATGCCGGCGCTCAACCCCTTGCCCACCAGCTCGTCGATGTAGCGCCAGACGAAGTTCATCATCAGCACGAACATGACGATGAAGAACGTCAGGATCATCGGTCCCAGATAGGACTTCAGGACGAGTTTATGAATGCTTTTCATGCGGCAGGCGCGGTTTTTTCCGACACAAAGTTAACAGTTTTGCGACAATAAGCGCAAAGGTGAGGGTAAATATTATGGCCGCGCCGGGCGGAACGTCCAGTTCATAGCTTGCCGCGAGGCCCGCGACGTTGCCCGCGACGGCCACGAGCGGCGCACAGCGGGCGATGGTGCGGTACGAGCGCGAGAAGGCGTTGACGATCACTACGGGCATCGTAATGAGCGAGATGAGCAGCACGATGCCCATGATGCGGATCGAGAGGACGATCGTCACGGCGACGAGCGCCGCCATCACGTAGGAGATCACGCGCGTGGGGATGCCGCGGCTGCGGGCGAAGTCGCGGTCGAAGGCGACGTACATGACCGGGCGCAGCCACAGGCGCCCGCAAGGACGACGGCCGTGAGTGCGGCGAGGGCCGCGACGTCGCCGTGCGTGACGGTGACGATGCTGCCGAAGAGGAAGGCTGAGAGGTCTCCGGAGGTGTAGCCCGGGCGCAGGCTCATGAAGAGCGCCCCGACGGCCATGCCCACGGACCAGATGATGCCGATGGCCGAATCCTCGCGGATGCGGCCGCGGCTGCCGGCCCATTCGATGCCCAGGGCCGAGAGCACGGCGAAGAGCATCGCCCCGGCAATGGGGTTGGCTCCGAGGTAGAAGGCGATGCCCAGCCCGCCGAACGAGGCGTGCGTGATGCCCCCCGCGAGGAAGACCATGCGGCGGCAGACGACGTAGGTGCCGATCACGCCGCACGTGATGCCCGAGAGGATGCAGGCCGCGAGCGCGTTGTAGAGATAGCCGTAGCGGATCAGGTCGCTGAAAAATTCCATGAGCGTTCGTCGATAGCGCGCAAATTTACGCTTTTTTATCGGAAAGCCTCCAAATTTCGCGCGGTTTTCGTAATTTCGTGCCCGAAAAAGCGAAGGAATCATGCAACCCCGAAGAGTCAGTTTTCATACGCTCGGCTGCAAGCTCAACTTCTCGGAGACCTCGACGCTGGCCCGGGAGTTCGAGCGCGGCGGCTTCGTGCGCGTCTCCCCCACGGCCGAGGCCGACATCTGCGTCATCAACAGCTGTTCGGTGACCGAGCACGCCGACAAGAAGTGCCGCAACCTCATCCGGCGGCTGCACCGCCGCAACCCGCAGGCGATCATCGCCGTGACGGGCTGTTACGCGCAGCTCAAGCCCGAGGAGATCGCTGCGATCGACGGTGTGGACATCGTGTTGAGCAACAACGATAAGGGCGCGCTATATAAACGGGTGGTTGAACTTTCCGGCAAGGGCCGGGCGCAGGTTTACAGCTGCGACACCGACTCGCTGACCTCGTTCTTCGCGGCCTTCTCGAGCGGTGACCGCACGCGGGCCTTCCTCAAGGTGCAGGACGGCTGCGACTACTGCTGCTCCTACTGCACGATCCACTACGCCCGCGGAGCAAGCCGCAACATGCCCGTCGCCGACCTGGTGGCCGAGGCGCGCGAGATCGCCACGGCGGGTCAGAAGGAGATCGTCATCACGGGGGTCAATACGGGCGATTTCGGCCGCACGACGGGCGAGCGCTTCATCGACCTGCTGCGGGCGCTGAACGAGGTCGAGGGGATCGAGCGCTACCGCATCTCGTCGATCGAACCGAATCTGCTAACGGATGAAATAATAGCCTTCTGCGCCGCCTCACCTAAATTCCAGCATCACTTCCACGTGCCGCTGCAGAGCGGCTCGGACCGCATCCTCGGACTGATGCGCCGCCGCTACACGTCGGCGCGCTTCGCCGAGCGCATCGCCGCCGTGCGGCGCCTGATGCCCGACGCCTTCATCGGCATCGACGTCATCGTGGGATTTCCCGGCGAGACGGAGGAGGATTTCCGCCGCACCTGCGACTTTCTCGAGGAGCTCGCCCCGGCTTTCCTGCACATCTTCCCCTTCTCGGAGCGGCCCGGCACACCGGCCGTCGACCTGCCGGGCAAGGTGCAGCCGAGTGTGGCCACGCATCGCGTCGAGGTGCTCGAGGCGCTCTGCGACCGGCTGCACGGCGACTTCTGCCGCCGGGCCTGCGGCACGGAGGATACCGTGCTGTTCGAGAGCACGATGCGCGGCGGGATGATGTTCGGCTATACGGGTAACTACCGGCGCGTGAAGGCCCCCTACGACCGCTCGCGCATCAATACGATCTGCCGCGTGGCGCTCGGCGAGATGGACTCCTCGCACGATTTGATCGGCGAAATTCGGGATTAATCGCGGATTATTCGTATATTTGCACGTATATTTTTTCCAAGACAACCGGATTAATCTATCGGAAACATGACGGGCTTGCGCAAAAGGGTGACGGTCGGATTTCTGAGCATCGTCTGCCTGCTCTTCTTCTCGGGGATGGTCTCCTTCCTGGAGTTGAGCCACTTGAGCCGTGATACGGGCGAGATCCTCAAGGCCAACAAGCGAAACATCGAACTGGCCAAGGAGATGCTCGACGCCGCACACGAACAGAACATCGCGCTGATCCACCTGGCGGTCTTCGGCGACCGCTCCTACGACAGTCTCTGCCGCGCCGAACTCGAGCGGCTCGAAAATACGCTGCTCGTCGCCCAGAACGAGGCGCTCGAGAAGTCGTTTCTCGATTCGCTGGCCTTCGCGACGACCGAGCTGCGCCTGTTGACGGACAACTACCTCGCCTTCGGCCCGTCGGCCGATTCGCTCGGCCGGCAGCAGGTCGATTCGGTGGGCGGCCGCTGGTACAACGACGAGTACGAGGCGCTCTACGGCCGGCTGACCTCGGCCATCAAGAGCTACATGACCTCGACGCAGAGCTCGCTGGCGCCGCGTGCCGAGCAGATGAAGAAAAACGCCTACCGGGCCGTGACCCCCGTGCTGATCTCGCTGGCCGTCATGATCGCCATCGTGCTGATGCTCTACTACTTCATGACGATCTACTGCGTGAATCCCATCCTCGGGATGAACAAGGGGCTGGGTGATTACCTCTCCTTCCGCATCCCCTTCACCGTCAAGGGCGACTGCAAGGACGAGGTGCTGGAGCTCAAGGAGAAGATCGATACGCTGATCAGCCAGTCGAAACAGTCCAAATCGTGATGTCGGAATGAGAGCGGATGTGGTTTTGCGGTATGTCGGTGTCGTGATGCTTTTCATCGCGGCGTTCATGCTGCTGTCGGCGGGTATCTCCTACGTCAGCGGCGTGGACTCGGCGTTCTATCCCCTGCTGCTCTCGTCGCTGCTGACGGCGCTGCTGGGGGCCTTTCCGCTGATCTTCGTCGAACGCAAGGTGCAGATCACCAACAAGGAGGGGTTCTGCATCGTCGTCGGCTCGTGGCTCGTGGCCTGCGTCGTGGGAATGTTCCCCTACCTGATCTGGGGCGGCGAATTCAACCTGGAAAATGCCTGGTTCGAGAGTGTCTCGGGCTTCACGACCACGGGTGCCACGATTCTCAACGACGTCGAGATCCTGCCGCGCGGCATGCAGTTCTGGCGCATGGGCACGACGTGGATCGGCGGTATGGGCGTCGTGATGTTCGCGCTGGTGGTCCTGCCGTCGATGGGCCGCAGCAAGATGACCCTCTCGAACGTCGAACTCTCGACGCTGGCCAAGGACAACTACCGCTACCATACGCAGCTCATCGTGCAGATCCTGCTGGTGGTCTACGTCGGACTGACGGCCCTGACAACCCTGCTGCTCAAGGCGGCGGGCATGAACTGGTTCGACTCGCTCTGCCATGCCATGTCGGCCTGCGCGACGAGCGGCTTCTCGACCAAGAACGCCAGCCTGGCCTACTACAACAGTCCCGCCATGGAGACGATCCTCATCTTTGCGATGGCCATCGCCGGCGTCCACTTCGGACTGATCTACGCCACCGTGACGGGCAAGCGCAACAACATCTTCCGTTCGGAGGTGGCGCGCTACTACTTCGGCATATTGCTGCTGGGCAGCGTACTGATCGCCGTCAGCCTCTATGCCGCGGACATCTACCCCACGTTCTGGCGGGCCTTCCGCTATGCGGCCTTCCAGTTCGTGACGCTGGTGACGACGACCGGATTTGCCACGGCCGACACGAACGTGTGGACCTCGTTCGCGATCATTCTGCTGATCTTCGGTTCGATCATCTGCGCCTGTGCCGGTTCGACGGCCGGCGGCATCAAGGTCAACCGGCTGGTGCTGGCCGGCAAGATGATGCGTGCGCGCCTCAAGCAGCAGCAGCATCCCAATGCCGTGATCCGCATCCGGCTCGACGGCATCATCCAGGACAACGAGACCCTCTACGGGGTGCTGATCTTCATCGTCACCTACCTGATGTTCATCCTGTTCGGGACGGTCGTCGGCACGCTCTTCGGCTGCGATCTGATGACGAGCTTTTCGGGCTCGGTGGCCTCGATCGGCAACGTCGGTCCGGGCTTCGGCGAGGTCTACTCGATGGGCAACTACGGCGCCCTGCCCTCCGCGGTGAAGCTGGTCTTTTCGCTGCTGATGCTGCTGGGCCGTCTGGAGATTTTCGGTCTCATTCAACTCTTTTTCATTAAATGGTGGAGATAACTGCGATGTTTCGTCGATTTTGCATATCGCTTCTGTCGCTTGCCGCGCTGCTTCTCTGCGGGGAGGCCGTTGCGCAGCAGCCGGCCGTGCAGGCCCGCATTGCGGGGCTGGAGAGCAACGAGGAGTACATGTCGCTGCTGCGCCGTGATGCGCAGCTGCAGGTGCGCGAGGATTCGATCGTGCGCGTCGTGAGCGGCATGCGGCATCGCCTGCACGACGAACCGGACAACCGCCAGCGCTACACGCAGGAGATTCTGCGGCTCGAAAGCCTGATCTTCGACCTGCGTACCGCCAAGGGGCGGCTGATCGACCGCATCAACGCCATCGAGCAGGAGTGGGTCCTTGCCAACCTGAACTCCGCGTCGGCTTCGGAGCCGTCATCCGCGGCGGAGGTCTCCATCCCCGACTCGCTCAAGGTGCGCAATCTGGTGTACAACAGCTATTTCCGTGACTGTCTCGCTCCGGAGGACTACGCCGCGCTGCGCCGTGCCCAGCGTATGGAGCCGCAGGCCGTGGACTATGTCAACCGCTTCCTGGTCAACCACGGGACCGCCACCGATCTGGCCGAGGCCTATGCGGCCGCCCGCACCGAGGGCGAGGCGCTGGAGATTCACGACCGCTTCGAGGCGCTCGAGCGGCAGAACGCGGGGCTGGCCGATTCGCTGTCGACCCTCTGGAACTACATCTACGACAACAAGAGCTACGCCTACTCCTACGTGCTCGACCGGCTGGGCGAGGAGGAGATTCTCTCCCGCGAGGAGGAGCTTGCGGCGCGGGCGTCGCGTCAGATGACCACGCTGCGCGGCGAGACCGCCTCGGATGCCGTGGCGGACTACTTCCTGCGCAAGCGCGTGATTGTCGACTACGAGGAGCAGGTGGCCCGCGTACTGGGTCTGACGGCTGCGGCCGACTCGTTGCGGGGGGTTGCCGGGCAGCTGGAGACGGTGGACTTCCGTCTGCCGAAGGTGCGCATCGCCGAGCGCAGCTTCCTCGACTACGATACGGTCGCCTTCTCGTCGCATCCGAAATACACCTACCAGAACCCCATTCCCGAGTGCAAGGTCTACGCCAACGGCACGATCTACCGCATCCTGCTCGGAACCTTCAATACGAAGCGTGCGGCAGCGACCTTCCGCGGCGCCTACCCGCTCTTCTACCTGATAAACGACGCCGGCAAGTGGTGCTACTATACGGGCGGCTTCGCCACCTTCGACGAGGCCGAGGCGGCGCGCAAGCTCCTGAAGGAGCATGGCTTCATCCGGCCCGAGATCGTGGTCTGGACCGACGGTGTCTACCGCAACCTCGCACAGGAGCCCGATACCGCCTCCACCTTCTTCCGGATCGAGATCGCCGGAACGGAGGCGCTCTCCGAGGCGGTCAAGCAGGCGATCGCCGAACAGGCCGGCTCGGCCGAACTCTCGCGGGCCGGACACTACTTCGTCGTCGGGACGTTCGACGACCGCGCCGTTGCCGACCGCGTGGCGGAGGCGATCCGCCGGGCGGACGACACGCTGGAAATAAAAGTCGTCGAAATCGCGGAATAATCGGAAAAAATCCGTATATTGCCGTATAACCATTGCAATCGCTCTCCATGGACCTGTTGTATGTCGTGCTGCTGATTCTTTTCGGCGTGCTGTTCCTCGTCGCCGAGATCGTGCTGCTGCCGGGCGTATCGGTCGGTGCCCTGCTGGCGCTGGTCAGCTACGGCGGCGCCGTCTACCTCGCGTTCCGCGCGTTCGGAACCGTCGGCGGCATCATCGCCATCGCCGTCGTGCTGCTGCTGTCGCTCGTGGCGACGATCATCTCGCTGCGCGCCAAAACGTGGCAGCGCTTCTCGCTCAGGCAGCAGATCGACTCCTCGAGCATGCCCCGCCCCGAGGAGGAGCTGCATGTCGGCGAGCGTGGAAAAACCCTCTCGCGCCTCTCGCCCATGGGCCGCATCGAGATCGACGGCCGCATCTACGAGGCCAAGTCGCTCGACGCCTATGTCGATCCGCAGCGCGAAGTCGAGGTTGTGGGATTCGAGAACTTCAGCGTGATCGTGAAAGTAGTCAAATAACCTAACTAAAAGCCCTTTTCGCTATGGATTTCCAGTCTGGAATGATCGTACTGATCGTCTTTGTGTGCCTGTTTGCCGTCTGGCTCGTCTTCTATTTCATCCCCGTGGGACTGTGGTTCTCGGCCCTGGTATCGGGCGTGCGGATCAGCCTGCTGCAGCTCATCCTGATGCGCTGGCGCAAGGTGCCGCCCTCGACGATCGTCTCGTCGATGATCGAGAGCACGAAGGCCGGACTGAAGCTCAACCCCAACGAGCTGGAGGCGCACTACCTCGCCGGCGGCAACGTCACGAACGTCGTGCATGCGCTCGTCTCGGCACAGAAGGCCAACATCATGCTCGACTTCAAGATGGCAACGGCCATCGACCTGGCGGGCCGGGACGTGTTCGAGGCCGTGCAGATGTCGGTGAACCCGAAGGTCATCAACACGCCGCCCGTGGCCGCCGTGGCGAAGGACGGCATCCAGCTCATCGCCAAGGCGCGCGTGACGGTGCGTGCCAACATCAAGCAGCTGGTCGGCGGCGCCGGTGAGGAGACCGTGCTGGCGCGTGTCGGCGAGGGCATCGTCTCGTCGATCGGTTCGGCCGACTCGCACAAGATCGTGCTCGAAAATCCCGACTCCATCTCGCGCGTCGTGCTCGAAAAGGGCCTCGATGCCGGGACGGCCTTCGAGATCCTCTCGATCGACATCGCCGACATCGACGTGGGCAAGAACATCGGCGCCCAGCTGCAGATGGACCAGGCGCAGGCCGACAAGAACATCGCCCAGGCCAAGGCCGAGGAGCGGCGTGCGATGGCCGTGGCGCTCGAGCAGGAGAACAAGGCCAAGGCGCAGGATGCACGCGCCAAGGTGATCCTGGCCGAGGCGGAGGTGCCGCTGGCCATGGCCGAGGCGTTCCGCAACGGCAACCTCGGGATCATGGATTACTACAAGATGAAGAACATCATGGCCGATACGTCGATGCGCGAGTCGATCGCCCGGCCCGAGAAGAAATAGCCCCGCCGCCCGGGATGCGGGCACAACAGGGGGCGTCCGAAGGGGAATCCGACACCGGATTCCCCTTTTTCATGTCCGACTTTTTCATGCCCGACGCAAGACGCCCGGCAGCGCCGGATGTCGGGAACACGGGATACTTGATTTCCGAAGCGTATGCAGCCGGGAGCCCGGTGTGCCTGACGCCAGTGTCCGGCGTGCGCCGGATGTCGGGCACCCGATGCCCGTGGTGTGCCGTATCGCTGATTTCCGAAGCGTATGCGGCCGGAAGTCCGAAGCGCCTGACGGCGGTGTATGGGGCACAGAATGCCGGATTCCCGAATCCTGATGCCGGGCAGTGCGCCTCCAACCCCGGTCTCAGCTGCGGCAATCCCGGGCGGACCTGCTGCCGGTCGCGGTGCCGGAAACGGCGCGCCGACATACTAATCGGGCCGTGAATCCGTTAATGTGAAGAACGAAGGGCGGAGGCGGCGAAATTATGACGGACGTTGTTGGGATATATGCCGCTTTTTGGTATCTTTGCAAGGATTTTTCAACATGCGAAATTTGGTAAACGCGAATATTATGAAGGGATTTTTCAGGAGCACGCTCCTGCTGGTGGCCGCGGCTCTCTCGGTTGTCTCGTGCAGCAAGGACGGCGAGCGCGGCAGACTCTCGTTCGAGAAGTCGGCGCTCTTTTTCATGGCCGGAGAGACGAAAAGCGTGAAGTTCTCCGCGTCGGACGTCCGCTCGCTCACCGTCTCGTCGAAGCCGGCCGAGTGGGGCGATCCGGTAATCAACACCGAGACGAAGACGGTTCGCATCACGGCACCGGCCCCCGATACCGAGGGGGCTGCCGAGTCGGGTACGCTGACCATCACCGGACGGGGCGACAACGGCCGAAGCGTCTCGGCGTCGATCTACGTGAGCATCAGCCGCACGGTCGACATGAGCGACCGCCCGGCCAACAGTTACCTGGTGAACAGCCGGCAGACCAACTACCTGTTCGATGCCATGCACGCCGGAGACGGCACCACGGCGCTGGAGACGGCCCGGTTGCAGATCATCTGGCAGCGGCCTTCCGATCTGATCGAATACCTCACGCTCGACGAGGAGGGCCGGGCCTCGTTCTTCGTCGGAGCCGATGACGACGACGAGGGGCGCATCAAGCAGGGCAACGCCCTGATCGGCGCCTACGACACCAAGGGAAACCTGCTGTGGAGCTGGCATGTCTGGGCCGCGGACTACGATCCCGACAATCGCGGGACGGTCTCGTTCAACGGGTACGAGATGATGGACCGCAACCTGGGCGCCCTGGCTGATTCCAACGCCTCGTCGGACGATGTGCTCAACTCGTTCGGGCTCTACTACCAGTGGGGCCGCAAGGAGCCCTTCATCGGTCCGGGCACCTATGATTTCAGCAACGGTACGTCGGCCACGCTGTACGACGGCGAGGGCGACGTCGTGTCGCTTTCCGTCGAGGAGTCGTCGGCCGAGACCGGTACGGTGGACTATGCGCGCGAACACCCGCTGACCTTCATCGCCGGGGTCGAGGCTTCGGAATACGACTGGATGTGGGGTTCGCACTCCGAGGCGCTGTGGAGCGATGCGAAGACGGCGAACGACCCCTGCCCCTACGGCTGGAAGGTGGCTCCGGCAGCAGCCTTTGCCGGGCTGACGATCGCCGACCCGCTCGAGGGGGTCTCCGCTGACGAATATTTCGACAAGTACGGCTGGACGCTGACCGACGGCAGCGCCGAGTCGCTCTTCATGGGCGCCGGACGCCGGATCTATCCCGACGGCCGATTCCAGAACATCTACGTGAACCCCGATTCGGAGCGTCAGGTCCGCAACGTGGCGATGTACGACCAGCCGTGGGTGGGACTTTACTGGACGACGGACATCTCGTCGTCGCAGTCCTCGGCCTTCTACTTCTTCTTCAACAAGCTGCATGTGGAGAACAGCCGTGTCGAGGGGGCCGTCCTCCACTACCGGGCCAACGGCATGCCGGTGCGCTGCGTGGCCGACCGGTAGCGGGTTTTGGAGCGATCATACGGGCGAGGGAGGGCTGGGGAGGGCGCGCCGGCGCCGCCCC
>ERZ780025.771-NODE-771-length-11428-cov-1.796712_pt1 | contig 11428 bp, 8 predicted proteins | sample MGYA00511862_ERZ780025 | MGnify/ENA primary metagenome ERZ780025 (study PRJEB29588, sample SAMEA2156186) | human gut metagenome | biome: human gut; feature: human-associated habitat; material: faeces | place: Denmark | collected 2008/2010 ...
ACACGCTGATCGTAAAAGGAGATCCGGAAGATGCCAAAAAAGCTTTAGCGGCAGCAAATCCGGCAATCGTGGATGTCCTTCCACTGACATTGGAAGAAATCTTTATCTATGAAATGGGAGGTGCTGATTATGAAGTCAAAGACATCCTCTTTTAATACAACGATATTTAAAAAGAATCTTACACATTACTGGCCGATCTGGATCGTATACCTGTGCTATCTGGTAGTGCCGCTCAGTATCTGGCTTTATGCAAATAATGAGAGTAATTATATCGGAAACGTGCCCCTTACACAGAAACAATATTATGTGATTGGGTCGGCGTTAGCAGGTGCGGGATCGGTAATACCGGTTTTTATTGCAGCGGCAGCGGCAGCACTTGCAGTGTTTTCTTATTTATATAATCCCAGAAATGCCAATATGATACACTCCCTGCCGTTAGACAGGCGGGAACTTTATATCACCAATTATGTTTCCGGTTTTGTTTTTCTGTTTGTCCTGGAACTGATTGCATTTATTGCCGGTGTACTGGTCTGCCTGGCAAACCAGATTACCTGTATCCAGTATCTGTTTTACTGGTTTTTATACATGGCAGGCGTATCTTTTTTCGCATATGCGCTTGCGGTATTTGTGGCTATGCTGACGGGAAATATTTTTGCCATGCCGTTTTATTATCTGGCAGTCAATTATCTATGGATCGGCTGTATGAAGATGGTGCAGAATATATCAAGTCTGATCTGTTACGGTGTATCAGATACATGGACTTCGAGTCAGACCAGTAGATTGTCACCGCTTGATTATCTGATCCGTAATCTGGTTATGGGAGTAAAATACGATAAGGACTATGTGCAGGCAGTCGGAGTTACGATCAGTGGCGGAAAAACAGTTGCAGTTTATGCTGTGGCAGCAGTTGTGATCACGGTTTTTGCGTACTTTTTATATAAAAATCGTAAAATCGAAACAACCGGAGACGTAGTCAGTATTGCAGCTTTAAGACCGGTATTCCGCTGGATATCCGGTATCTGTGGCGGCGGACTGATCGCACTTGCCGTATCTGCTCTGGTACTTGAATATATCAAAGTGAATGAATTTATCAGCCTTATGATTTTTATGGTCATTTTTGGAAGCATCTGTTTTTTTGCGGCAGAAATGGTTTTGCAGAAGAATTTCCGTGTACTGTGCAAAAAAAGAATTGCAGAGTGGGCTGGTTTTGTGGCGGTTGTGCTGATATTACTGACCTGTTTCTGCGTGGATGTCTTTGGCATTGAGCGCAAGATCCCGGATGCATCTGAGATTGAAGCTGCATTTGTGAATATGGATTATCCGGTCTGTGTTTCAAAAGAGCAGATCCCGGAAGTACTGGAATTACAGAAACAGTGTATTGACAGCAAAGATGAATATTTATCTGTCTATAAAAAGGGAAAAAATTATTATTATACATCGTTCCGGTATTACATGAAGGATGGCTCTGTGTTTGAGCGGAGATATCCGGTTTCCGTTACGGAGAAGGCATTAAAAGACAAAAATTCAGTTGCATTTAAACTGACTGCCCTGGAGACAGATCCGGATAACATGATGAAACAGGTTCTTGGAAACGGATATAAAGAGAATGATTATTATTCCGGATATTTAACTGTCTATAAGGAAGATGGTGAATCGGATGTATATACATTTTCCAGACAGGAGAGCAACATACTGTGTGATGCTATCAAGCAGGATGTAAAAGAGGGCAATTTTGATTATTACCAGCTTCCGGCGGTTTATAAGGATGGACAGGACGAGATGTATACCAATTCATTTTCGATTTCTTATTATGGAAAAGGAAATGATTACCAGACCTGGGATTACTATTATAATTATTATGATTACCGGAATGCGCGAAATGATAATGTTGCGTATGGCGATGCATCCGGAAACAGTTATATCCAGTTTGGACCGAAGTGCGAAAATACGGTAAAGGCATTGGAAAAGATGGGTGTGCTCAGTGACACCTGGCATCTGTATAATTATGATGAACTTGATGAGATCCAGAAAAAGACAGGTGTGACAGAATAAATCAAAAATTCGTGAAATGTTCTGTAAAAGCCCGCAATGGAAAATATCTTTACAAGAACCACAGGATATTGTAAAATCAAAATAATGTTCAGAGCGTAGTATCAGCCGCTCATGAAGTGAATGAGATTTGAGAATAAAAGGAGTACAGGAAATTATGAGTAAACCCGTAGTGGCGATTGTTGGTCGTCCGAATGTTGGAAAATCGACGTTGTTTAATGTGCTTGCAGGCGAGCGGATTTCCATCGTAAAGGATACGCCGGGCGTGACCAGAGACAGGATCTATGCGGATGTGACCTGGCTGGATTATCATTTTACCATGATCGATACCGGTGGTATTGAACCAGACAGTAAAGATATTATTTTATCCCAGATGCGTGAGCAGGCGGAGATTGCGATCGCAACTGCGGATGTGATCATTTTTTTGACAGACGTGAGACAGGGACTGCAGGATTCGGATTCTAAGGTGGCAGATATGCTGCGCCGTTCCGGAAAGCCGGTTGTTTTAGTTGTCAACAAAGTGGACAGTTTTGAAAAATTTATGCCGGATGTGTATGAGTTTTACAATTTGGGTATTGGAGACCCGCATCCGATTTCCGCAGCATCTAAACTTGGTATTGGTGATATGTTGGATGCGGTTTTGGAATTGTTTGATTTGGAAAAAATTGAAGAAGAAGAGGATGACAGACCTAAGATTGCCATCGTCGGCAAACCAAATGCCGGAAAGTCTTCTTTAATTAATAATCTGTTAGGTGAAAATCGTGTTATTGTTTCGGATGTTGCCGGAACAACAAGAGATGCGATTGACACGGAAATTGTTTACAATGGCACGGAATATGTGTTTATTGATACTGCCGGACTCAGACGGAAGAGTAAAATTAAGGAAAATATTGAACGCTACAGTATTATTCGCACGGTTGCAGCAATTGAGCGCTCGGATGTGGTCATTCTGATGATTGATGCCACGGAAGGCGTGTCTGAGCAGGATGCAAAAATTGCGGGAATTGCCCACGACAGAGGCCGTGGATTGATCATTGCGGTCAACAAATGGGATGCAATCGAAAAAGACAATCATACGGTGAAAGAATATACGAAAAAAGTACGGGATATTTTGTCTTTTGTTCCGTATGCGGAAATTATTTTTATTTCTGCCCTGACCGGACAGCGTACAAAGAAAATTTTTGATATGCTTGAAACAGTTATTGAGAATCACGCAATGCGTATCCAGACCGGTGTGCTAAATGAGATTTTGATGGAGGCAGTTGCATTACAGCAGCCACCTTCTGACAAAGGAAAGCGGTTGAAACTGTTTTATATGACGCAGGTGAGTACAAAGCCGCCGACGTTTGTTTTGTTTGTCAATAAAAAAGAACTGATGCATTTTTCGTATCAGCGGTATATCGAAAACCGGATTCGTGATACATTTGGTTTTATGGGTACACCGATTCGTATTTTTATCAGGGAACGTAAAGAAAAGGAGTAATTTATCATGGAACTTGTTTATTCAATAATCTTTTTAGTCATTGGTTATGGCTTTGGAAGCTTTTCAACCGGTTATGTGGTTGGAAAGATGAGTGGACATAATATCCAGTCGGAGGGAAGTGGCAACATCGGCACAACCAATGCTCTTCGTACTATGGGAGCAAAAGGCGGTGCGCTTACCTTTGCCGGAGATTTATTAAAGGCATTTATTCCGACACTTTTGGTACGTTTTGTTTTTTGCCCGAACATGGGATATTCACCGGAACTGACCTATCTTATGACTTTGGTGATTGGTCTTGGCGTCGTAATTGGACATAATTTCCCTTTTTACCTTCATTTTAAAGGCGGCAAGGGAATTGCGGTATCGGCGGCAGTTATTGTTGCTTCTTCATCTAATACAAGCCTTGGCTGGATTATGATTGGTGTCTTTTTGGCAGTATTTATTATTGTAGTTGGAATTACCAGATATGTGTCTCTTGGCTCATTGATTGTTGTGTGGTATTTTCCGCTTTATGTAATTTTAGAGTATCATGGGATTGAAACGTCTTTGTTTGTCATTATGCTTGTCATTGCGCTGATTTTTACAGCACTTGCTTACTTTAAGCATGCGGGAAATATAAGACGGTTAATGAATCATACAGAACGTAAATTGGGAGAAAAAAAGGAAAAGGAGAACGAGTAGATGAAACATGTTAGTTTTTTGGGAGCAGGAAGCTGGGGAACCGCACTTGCTATTTTGTGTGCAAACAATGGACATCAAGTTACGATTTGGTCAAAGGTGAAAGCAGAGACCGATATGCTCAGAGAGCATAGAGAACATCTGGAACGTCTGCCTGGGGTAAAACTTCCGGATAGTATTGTGATTGAAGAAGATTTGGAAAAGGCATGTACCAATCAGGATATTATTGTATGGTCAGTCGCTTCTCCGTTTGTCCGTTCGACGGCACAGGAAGCAAAGCCTTTTATCAAAGATAATCAGATTATTGTAAATGTCGGCAAGGGAATCGAGGAAAATACATTGATGACATTATGCGAAATCCTTGAGGATGAGCTGCCGATGGCCGATGTCTGTGTGCTTTCCGGACCAAGTCATGCGGAAGAAGTTTCCCATGGAGTACCAACAACGGTTGTTGTCGGAGCAAAGACGGAAAAGACGGCAATGTTTGTACAGGATGTGTTTATGAGTGACCGCTTCCGTGTATATACAAGTCCGGATATGATTGGAATTGAACTTGGCGGTGCATTGAAAAATGTGATTGCTCTGGCTGCCGGTATTCTGGATGGCATGGGACTTGGTGATAATACAAAAGCTGCTTTGATGACACGTGGAATTGCTGAGATTTCCAGACTTGGTGTGGAACTTGGCGGAAAAATGGAAACATTCTGCGGTTTATCAGGAATCGGCGATTTGATTGTAACCTGTATCAGCACCCACAGCCGGAATCATAACTTCGGTTATATGTTAGGGCAGGGCAAGACATTAGAGGAAGCAAAGAAAGAAATCAAACAGGTTATCGAGGGCGTAAACTGTGCAAAAGCCGCGATGGCACTTGCCAATAAAAACCATGTAACAATGCCAATTGTGGAACAGATTAACGCAATTTTATTCTCCGATAAAACGGCAGAGCAGGCAGTGGCAGACTTGCTGATGCGCGATAAAGCCAGTGAGTACAAGAGTTTGACGTGGTAGGGAATGCCTAAACGTAAGCAGAAGGTCTAAAATACAAATATTTGCCAGCGGATTTTTGCACTTGTAGTGAGTTAAAAATCCGCTGGCTTTTCAATACGGATATTTTTTATGCCGGCAGCGATTAAGGCAACGCTATTTCGTAGATTTTAGCGAAAGAGTTGTTTTTGCTTGGGAAAATTTAACAAGCTATGCAACGCTTTTCTGATTTTTATGAAATTAGCGTTGTTTTAGTGCTGTTTTTAACTTATTTTAGTCATTAAAACAGGAAAAAATGCAACGTTTTATGTTTTTTTTCGCAATTAAAGTTGTTTTGGTATCTTCATGATAAATTGGTGTTGACACGTAAATGTGTGTGTGATAGTATATGTATAACAGTTAGGGTGCTTTGTGACCCTGACGTTATCTATCAGTACGGGCTTGTACTGGTTTCGACAGGCCAGCTGAAGACGGTGAAGCTATCCGTGGACTGTGACCACGTTAAAACGCAGACCTAAATTTAAACGCTGATAATAATAAATTAGCTTACGCTGCCTAATTATGGCGGCTGTTGTGCTTAGGCGTCCTACAACCTAGGTTACAGCATCATTCCTTTGTAGGGAACCTTACCGGTAAAGCTTTGAATCGGTAAGAGAAACATGAAGCTACTGATATTTAGTGGGTGTTAGTTCCCGCTATTTGGAGGGAATGGTTTTCGCAAGAGAACAAAAGAACTGACTATGATAGTAGAAGAACGTGGGATTCTGGTTTGGACGCGGGTTCGACTCCCGCCAGGTCCATTATATGCACTGAGGAGGGACTCAACGAAGTTGGGAGGAGTTCTGACGACATATGTAGAGTATGTCCGAAGTTGTTTGGTGTATCGAAAAAAATAGCGGTGCTGTATATGAATAAAGATATACAGTACCGTTATTTTTATGGTATAATTCGGATATGAATTTGACAAAATGGGATTTATAGAAGAGATGTAAAGGCAATCGGTAAACATATTAATAATGCATTAAAGAAAGAGTTGGCTAATTCAGTTGTCGTAAATTTTGCGACAACTGAATTAGATGGAAAAGAGTTTAATAATGAATTAATTAGACAAAGAAATGTGCAAAAAATGCACATTCCAAATTCTCAACAAGATTGAGTATTTTATGGAAAGGAAATCGCAATGCAGACAACAGACTCGGTCCGCAGCGTCAAAGGTGTTGGCGAAAAAGCGGAACAAAATCTTCACAAATTAAAAATTGAAACGGTGGGAGAACTGCTAGAGCACTACCCAAGAAACTACGATGAAATCAAGCCGGTTTGTCCGATTGAAGCATTGGAAGAAGGAGATATAGCGGCTGTAGAAGGCGTGCTTATGGCGCGGCCGCAGATTATGAAACGTGGCTCAAAAAGTATTTTAACGATAACGCTGCGGGATACGACCGGCAGTTTGCTAATTACGTGGTTTAATATGCCTTTTCTGCGAAATCAGTTAAAAATGGGGACAAGATATTTGTTCCGTGGAAAGGTTGAAAAGCGAAACGGGCGGTTGCAGATGGTGCAGCCAAAGCGTTACACAAGGCAGGAATTTTACAAAATTGTAGGAAAAATGCAGCCGATTTATCCGCTTACGGCGGGGATTACCAATCATGCTATGGCAAAATTAATGCAGGAGGCAATCACGGAGGTAGAGGATTTCAAAGAATTTTTACCGGCGGATTTGCGCAAACGCCAGCAGCTGATTGAATATAAAAAAGCGATGCGTCAGATTCATTTTCCGGCTAATTATAAGGAATTGAAAGAGGCGAGGAAAAGACTTGCCTTTGATGAGTTGTTTTTATATACAATGGCACTTAATTATATCCGTGAAAATGGAAAAGAAATCAGCACACACCGGATTCAAAAGACAAAAGAGGCTGCTGAGTTTTTGGAAAATCTTCCATTTTCGCTGACCGGCGCACAGAAAAAAGTGTATGAAGAAATCTGTGCGGATATGGAAGGCGGTTTTGTAATGAATCGTCTGGTACAGGGAGATGTTGGTTCCGGAAAAACGATTGTTGCCGTGTTAGCCCTTTTGGAAGTTGTTAAAAACGGATATCAGGGAGCGTTCATGGTACCGACGGAAGTATTAGCGGCACAACACTATCAAAATCTGACGAAGTTACTGGCAGATTATGGCGTGACGGTTGGACTATTGTCCGGTTCTCTTACCGCAAAAGAAAAGAGACAGGCAAAAGAAAAAATTGCTTCCGGGGAATGGGATATTGTGATTGGAACGCATGCGCTCATTCAGGATGGTGTTGCATTTGCCGATTTGGGACTTGTGATTACCGATGAACAGCATCGTTTTGGTGTAAAGCAGCGTGAGAAACTTTATCAAAAAGGAAAAGAACCACATGTTCTTGCGATGAGTGCGACGCCGATTCCAAGGACGCTTGCGTTAATTTTGTACGGCGATATGGATTTGTCTGTGATTGATGAAAGACCGGCTAATCGTTTGCCGATAAAGAACTGTACAGTCAACACGGATTATCGTCCGAATGCCTATCGATTTATGTTAAAACAGATTGAAGAAGGGCGGCAGGTGTATATTATCTGCCCGATGGTGGAACAGGACGACGAATCCGAACTGGAAAGTGTAATGCTTTACACCGAGGAACTCAAAAGCCAGTTTCCACCTTCGGTAACGATTGAATATCTTCATGGGAAAATGAAACCGGCGCAGAAAGAAGATATTATGGCACGTTATGCAGAAGGTGAAATCGATATTTTAGTTTCAACAACAGTGATTGAGGTTGGAATTGATGTGCCAAATGCTAGTGTGATTATGATAGAAAATGCAGAGCGTTTTGGACTGGCGCAGTTACATCAGCTTCGAGGACGAGTCGGACGCGGTAAGTGGCAGTCCTATTGTATTTTGATGTCGGCAAAAGAAACCAAAGAGAGCAGGGAGCGGTTGCAGGTTTTAGTCAATTCCAACGATGGATTTTATATTGCAAAAGAAGATTTGGTACTCCGCGGGCAGGGGGATTTATTCGGCATCCGTCAGAGCGGAGAGCAGGTGTTCTTAATTGCCGATATTTTTGAGGATGCCAAGTTATTGCAGCAGGCATCCAAAGAGGCAAAGGAGATGTCGGCGGACGAAAAAGCACTTCTGTATAAGAAAAATGAGCGTTTAAGAAATCGTTTGAACCGGTATTTGGGACAGATTACGCTGTAAGGTGAATGTTTTCCTTGAAAAAAAGGCGTAAATCATATACAATGAAAACGATAAGCATTGGGAAGGAAGAATTGGATATGAGAGTGATTGCAGGAAAGGCAAGGCGGCTTCCTCTAGTCTCTCCGGAGGGCAGGGGGACAAGACCTACGACCGACCGGATTAAGGAAACGCTTTTTAATATTTTACAGGATGACATTCCAGGCTGCCGTTTTTTGGATTTATTTAGTGGAAGCGGAGCAATTGGAATTGAGGCAATCAGCAGAGGTGCCAAAGAAGCAGTCTTTGTTGAATTTGGCAAAGAAGCACTTTCCTGTATTCGGGCGAATTTGAAAAAAACAAAGTTAGAAAGTCAGGCAGTTGTATTTCCGGTGGAAGTCAGTTATGCGATTTCCAAACTGGCAAGACAGCAGGAAACGTTTGATATTATTTATGCCGACCCTCCCTATGAGAGAGGGTTTGAGCCAAAGATTTTAGAGTGGCTTGGTGATGCTAAAATCATGAATCCGGATACGATTCTGATTTTAGAAACTTCGTTAGACACACCGGTCGATTATGTTGACACCGAGCAGTTTGAAATTGTGAGAATCAAAGAATATAAAAACAATCAGCATGTGTTCCTTCGTGCCAAATAAGGGAGCCGGAAGAACGAGAAAAGGAGAAGAATATGAATCCATCCAGAATTGAGCAGGCAATTGACGAGATTTACAATTATGTAGAAGAGTGTAAACCATCAAAACTTTATCCAAGTAAAGTTGTCGTAGACCGCGAGCAGCTTTATGATTTATTAGACGAACTTCGTTTGTGTGCACCAGAAGAAATCAAACGCTATCAGAAAATCATTACAAACCGCGAGGGTATTTTGAATGAGGCACAGCAGCGTGCGGAGGACATGCTTTCTCAGGCACAGCAGCAGACGGCACAGATTCTTGACCAGAATGAGATTGTTCAGACTGCATATCAGCGTGCGGAGGATATTATGCGTCAGGCAACGGAAGAGGCTGAGCGTCTGGTGAATGCCGCACAGGACGAAAGCGATCAGATGAGAAAAGCGGCACTTTTGTATACAAATGATTTATTGAGCGAGGCACAGGGACATGTGGAAGAATCATTAAGAGAAATTGATAATAAATCCCGCATGCTTACCAGCGCACTTAAAAACAGTATTCAGTTGATGAAGAGTAATAAGGAAGAACTTATGATGCAGCTTGAGCCGACCAAAGCAGCCGCAGCCAGTGAGCCGCAGATGCCGGAAGAGCCGGAACAGCTTGAGCCACAGCCACAAGGACAGGAATCCTTTGAGGTTCCGGAAGATGCCTTCTTAAAAAATGCAGAAGAGTAAATAAACCAGACTGCCGGCAATTATGGCATTTATCATTTTATTAATAAGATATGGGAAAATGGGAAGTTCTGACTGCGATAGAACACTGCTCGTTTGTGCGGCTGCACACAGACCGCCAAAGGCAAGAATCGAAGCACTTAGAACTTCTTTTGTTTGCAGAGAAAGTGGAGCAGTCTCAACATAGGACATTCCGGTTGTGATTTCCATAGAACCAAGACAGGCAATGCCGAATAAACTGGAGGTAGGCAAAAGCATTTTCAAGAAACAGGCAAAAATCGAAAACAAAATCACATAGCCGCCGATTTTTGTAATCAGGATAAAACTATCCAAAATAATTTTATCCATTAGTTTGGAAAAAGAAAGCTTTTGCAGGGAACATGCATTTTGTGTACTGCTGCCATGGAAAGTGTTTTTATTTCTGCCGGTTATTTTCAGAATGAAAGAAACAAAAAAACTTCCTAAAAAAGCGGACAGAACCAGTGTGAGGAAAAAAAGGATCGCTTTTGGTGTTGAAACATTTAAGATGGTGCTGCAACAGTACCCCATGATAAACATGGGACTGGGATTATTGACAAATCCAAGATAAAAATAAGCTTTGTCTGTTGTCAGCAGTCCCTTTTCATATTGTTTACTCACCAAATCCGCACCGGCGGGATAACCGCACAGCAGACCAAGAAGGAGAAATGCCGGATGTTCGGATGCTTTTTTTAATTGCAGCCGGAAGAAATTTAAGGCAATAAAAAATGGAAGAAGTGTCGGGATTAGTTCGCAAATCCACAGAGAACAGCCATATTTACTGCCGGAAATCGCTGCTTCCGGGCAAAATAAAAGGAAGCCGATAAAGAGAAGTGAGCCGACAATCATAACAATACCTCACGGTTTTTACTCTATCTTATGCGGTAGAGATGGACAAATAGAAGTGTTTTGTGTTACGATAATCAGAAAGGATGGAAAAAGAATGGAGGGGCAGACTTTGAGCGAAAAATCAGAGAAAATGATAGAAGCCATATTAGAAAGTTACAAAGAGTATCCGGTGACAGTCCGGATGGATACGGAGAATATTGTAAATAAAAATGTATTGATTCAGGTATTGGAAGAACTTCGCCGGATTTTGTTTCCGGGATTTTTTGATACCAACCGCGTGAGAAGTGAATATATCAAATATTTAGTGGGCGACCGCATGGAATTTGTCCAGTACCATCTCCGCAAGCAGATTGCACGCGTATTAGGAAATGATGAGACATGTGACCAGTGCCCAAAATCGGATTTATCAAATAAAGCAGAAAAAATTGTTGAAGAATTTTTCTCAAAAATTCCGATGATACGAGAGTATTTATACACCGATGTTCAGGCAGCATATGATGGTGACCCGGCAGCATACAGTACCGATGAAGTTATTTTTTCTTATCCCGGTATTTTTGCTATTACGGTTTACCGCATTGCCCATGAACTGGTGCTTCTTGGTGTGCCGTTGATTCCACGTATTATGACAGAGTATGCACACAGCCTGACAGGAATTGATATCAATCCGGGTGCTGCCATCGGCAAGTATTTTTGCATTGACCATGGAACCGGCATTGTAATTGGTGAGACAACAACAATTGGAGACCATGTAAAAATTTATCAGGGAGTTACGCTTGGAGGAACAGGCAAAGAGCAGGGCAAACGTCATCCG
>ERZ780025.775-NODE-775-length-11381-cov-3.540438_pt1 | contig 11381 bp, 7 predicted proteins | sample MGYA00511862_ERZ780025 | MGnify/ENA primary metagenome ERZ780025 (study PRJEB29588, sample SAMEA2156186) | human gut metagenome | biome: human gut; feature: human-associated habitat; material: faeces | place: Denmark | collected 2008/2010 ...
TAACTTCCAAACATCCGGAAGAAGTTCACGAACATTTTTCCCGGAGTCCTTTTCCAGATAGTATGGAAGTTTGGCTATGACATCATTCAGATATTCCCTTGGGTTAATTTCCTGTGCTTTACAGGTAGCTAATAGTGCTATATTTTCAGCAGCCTTATGCTTATGTAATTTTCATCTATCAGCTTCATGTGCCATCTTACTTTTTAGAGACATTTACTGAATGTTTCTTTTTAGGCACGGAATACACGGATTTCACGGTAAAATAAAGAAAATCCGCGTTTTCCGTGTATTCCGTGCCTAAAAAAATCATCAAGCGTCTTTCTGCATTCCCTCTTTGTTTTTTAGCGATTCGCTGAAAATTTACCTTTTCATAATCTTTTTGAAATCCTCGGCAATCTGTTGCCCCATATGGACTATCGCGCTATCGACTTTATGTACCTCTGCCGGTGTGACCGCATCTTTGTAGCGCGCCTTGCCGAGCTTGAATTTCATATCGTCCAGAGTTCCGGATATATTCAGGCCCAGTTTGAACGGAATGGGGGATTTCAGGATGGAGATGTGATAGTCGAACTTCATATCCAGTCCTTGTGTGCCGCCTACCGCCGCTCTGTAACGGTCCATTGATATTTCGAACGGATAGACGGTTACATTTCCGTCTTTGATGCCGATGTTTACGGAAATGCTGTCTATCATGTTTCTCTTCTTGTTTTTGAAGAAGAATTTTTTGGAGATTTCGGCGAAAGTCTCACCGTCCATCAGCACAAGGCTGTCTCCCTTGACGTGAATGGCTGACCGCATGGTGGGGATTTTGATGTTCAGGGCGGAGTCCAGGGAAGCGGCGGCAGCCACATTGAAATCGACCGTTCCCTCGAATGAGCGCAACATGGGGACAATCGTGTCCAGGGAAGGGGCGAAGTCTACCAGCTTCCCGATGTTGATGTTGTGCAGCCGGAAGTCGAAACCGGCAAATCCCTCTTCCGGAGATTTTGCCTGATAGACGAGGGTGGTGTTCATGTCCGAACCCATGCCTTTCATGCTGAGCTGCTTCAGGTAGACGGACTGGTTGCGGATGTCCACAGCTCCGCGGACATCGTTGAATGTGACTTTCTCGTAATAGACTTTCCTGAAATCGGTTTGCAGCTCAAAATCCAGGTTCTTGGGGATGACGAACAGTTGTACTTCGGTGGAGACCGTATCGCTTTCCGCAGCCAGCGTATCCGACGGGAGCGATATTGACCGTATCAACTGGTTGCAGTCCAACTGTTCGGACGATACGTCCAGTTTGGCGCGCAGAAGCTTGTGATGTTGCATGGCGCCGTACAGGTCGTGAATCGAACCGGTGGCGGTAATATCGGATTTGCCGATGCGCATGGTGGCATTGCGCAGGGTGATGACGCGGTTGTTTACCGTGACGGAAGTTTTCTGCACCTGTATGGGAAGCGCACATTCCGGGGTGCGGAACGCCATGCGGTGGAAACCGATGATGCCTTTGGGTGTCCACAGCGAATCGCGTACTTTCTCGGCTGTTATTCCGATGCCTGCTTTGTCCATTCCCAGGCGGGCGTCGCCCATGCGGCAGAACAGTGTATCCGCTTCCAGCGCAAGCCCTATCTGCGGATTGGCAGGGTTGTGTTCTCCGGGTTGCAGCTTGAGGCGGGCGGATGATTTTCCGCAAAAGAGGTCGAGCGAATCCGCCAGGGATACTCTCAACTTGTTCATCTCTATCTTGCATTCCGTCTTGGCAGGGCGCAGCGTGTCTTGGGTAGGATAGGTTCTGATTGCCGCCGTAAAGCTTTCCGTAGCTGAGTTCAGGGCAGGTGAGCGGAGCGTCATATCCTTGATTTCAACACGACCTCCGAGCCATTCGTTGCCGGCAAAGTCCAGCGTAGCGTTGCTTGTGAACTCGAAATTCTTTTGGGTATGGCGCAGCACGAGTTTGTCCGTTCTGATTTTGCCTTGCATCTTTACCCGTCCCCAATCCTGTTTCTTGAGGGTGGACAGGCGGCAGCGCAGTTTCAGGTCGGTATTCATCTTTCCCTCCATGCCGATGCCTTCCTGAAGAGGGAAAATCTGCGCCAGCGTATTCAGGTCGACGGTGGAACGGGTATGAAAGGTGATGTCCGGGTCGGTGAGCAGGTTGTCCACTTTCATATCGGCCAATATGTCGGTGTCGACACCTTTGAACTGGAAGATTTTCAGATTCAGGCAGGAGGGGGTATTCCGCATGAGGTCTATCCGGGCGGAAAAGTCGGCGTTTACCTTGTCTATGCCGTAAGGCAGTCCGGCATATCTGGCGAAAGCGTCTTTTATCCTGATGTCCAGCGTGGCAAGGGGCATCTTCTGCTTGCCGTACATGCCTTTCAGCGTGCCGATGAAACTAACTTCTCCTCCTGCCGTTACTTCCGCCTTTTTCAGGATGCTCTCCGGAATCATGTGCAGTACGGTTTCCAGCGAGGGGGTGTGCAGTCCGTATTGCAAATCGACGTCGAGCGCTTGGGCTGCGGTGTCGCGGCGCACGGTTCCTTTTACTCCCAATTTCGTACCGTTGATGTCAATCATGGCATTGTGCAGGAGCAGGGAGTGCCGGGCGGTATTCAGTTCAAGGTCGGTGCGCAGGTGGGTGGCGATGCGGTTTGCCATCAACTGCCCGTCTTGCCAGAAGAGAAGGTTCTTGTTGCGGAAATCTACCGCCAGCATGGAATGGCCTTTCTTCATATTGGCTTTCAGGGTAAGGTCTGTGTCCCATAGGTTGGCGAAAATGCGTGTGTCGCGGTCGTCCATGGTTACCGTGGCGTGCTGGATGGAAATTTGCCGGATGTCGAGCTCGTCGATGTTCATGGCGTCTCCGGCAGGTGAAGAGACGGACTGTACCGTATCCGGAACGGTGATGTCCCAGTTGGCAATGCCGTCTTTGTTTTTATAGGCATAGATATCGGCATGTTCCAGTGCCAGGCGGTGGATGCTGATTTTCTGTTGCCGCAGGTAGTCTATGGGGTTGACCACCGCTACGGCCTTTTTGAATGATACCAGGGTGTCGGTCCGTTGCCACAGCGTGTCGCGGATGGCTTTGGAAACCAGGGTTCCGTCGGTCAGTTGCACTCCGAAGCGGGGGAATGTTGAGAAAAAGGTAAGCTCCACGCTTTTCATGTCCAGCTTGGCGTTCAGGTTGCGGTTGGCGGCTTCCAATACTATGGGAGTCAGCTTCTCGGAAGTGAATATGAAGTTCAGAACTACGGCAATCAGTATGCCTGCAACGGCTGTGAGTGCTCCCAGTATGATACCGGACAGTTTGAGTATTTTCTTGGTTTGGCTTTTCATTTTGTAATTCGTTCTGTAAATATTGGGCAAGGAGTGGCTTCCTTTCCTTAATCACATGCAAAGTTATAACTGTAATTTGATAAAGCCGTAAGCCGATATTGTTAAAAAATGATTAAAGGAATTTATGAATGATTTTTCCGCTATAATGAATAATTGAGTTCTTTTTTTATGTTAAAGCATGAATAAATGCTGCTTAAATTTTATATTTGTACCGTTGGTATCCGGTTATGTTGCCTTATATATAAGGTATATCGGGATGCCTTAAGTTTAATCTAATAAATTGATGTTATGAAAAAGTACATTGCAGAAATGCTGGGAACCATGGTTCTCGTTCTTATGGGCTGCGGCACGGCAGTCAGTCTGTCGTGCACATCGGCCGACCCTAATCTGGCGGCCACGGTAATAGGTACGGCGCTTGCTTTCGGATTGTCGGTGGTGGCTATGGCCTATACTATCGGTGGTGTTTCGGGCTGCCACATTAATCCGGCGATAACGCTCGGTTGCCTGCTTTCCGGCCGTATGAGCGGAAAGGATGCCGGTATGTATATGCTGTTTCAGGTAATAGGAGCTATTTTAGGTTCTGCCGTTCTTTGGGTGCTGACTTCCAATTCGGGTGTGAGCGGAACAGGCGCCAATGCCTGCCAGGAAGGAGTTTCCGTAACGGGCGCCCTGCTGGCCGAGATTGTGTTTACATTTGTGTTTGTACTGGTGGTATTGGGCACTACCGATGCCAAGAAGGGCGCCGGTAATTTTGCCGGACTTGCCATAGGTCTCTCTTTGGTACTTGTACATTTGGCCTGCATCCGTTATACCGGTACTTCGGTTAATCCGGCTCGCAGTATAGGCCCTGCGCTCTTTCAGGGTGGAGAGGCTTTGAGCCAGTTGTGGATTTTCATTGTAGGCCCGTTTATCGGTGCGGTGCTGAGTGCCGGGGCATGGAAGATATTTGCCGGCGGACAGGAATGAGTCGGTGCCTGGCCTGAACCGGGCCGGTGATATTTGAAGAGGATATTTAAAGAGGATGTTTCCCGATTGCGGCAGAACGCAGTGTTTGGGGAACATCCTCTGTTTTTTTACTCTTTCGACTGGTGTACGGTGAGTTGCGGGAACGGGAATCCGATACCTTCTTCATTGAATGTCTGGTAGACGATTTCGTTGATATCGTACAGTACACTCCAGTAGTCGGCGCTTTTTACCCATACGCGTACCGTGATATCGACGCTGCTTGCGCTCAGTGAACCTAAGACGATGAGAGGAGCGGGGGTGTCCAATATGCGGCTGTCTGCATTGATGATGCGTTGCAGCACGGCTCTTACTCGCTTCACATCCTCGCCGTACTCTACGCCGAACACCCATTCGACACGGCGCTTGTCCTGCTTGCTGTAATTGGTGACGGCATTGCCGCTGAGGCTTCCGTTGGGCACATAAATCATACGGTTGTCGAGGGTGGACAGTATGGTGTGAAAAATCTGTATTTCCTTTATCGTGCCGCTTATTCCCGGTCCGTCTATGTAGTCGCCTACCTTGAACGGCTTGAAAATCAGTATAATCAGTCCGCCGGCAAAGTTGGACAGGTTTCCGGAAAGCGCCATACCCACAGCCACACCTGCGGATGCAAGCAGCGCCGCAAAGCTGGTGGTTTCCACACCGAGTTTGCCGATGATGGCAAAGGCAAGAATCATATTCAGCAGAATCTTTATCAGGCTCTTCAGGAAGGTCTGCACGCTGGTTTCAATCTTCCGCTTTTCGAGTATTCTGGCTACCAACGCGCTTATCTGCCTGATGATGAAACGTCCGATTACATAGATTAAAATGGCGATTAATATGTCCTTGCCGGCATCCATTCCAAAATCTATCAGTTTTTCCAATGCCTGTTCGAGTTTCCCACCGGCAGCGGGAGTGTTCAATAAAAGTAAATTCATTTCTTTTTCGCAATAAATAAAATAATATTATAAAATAGGTGTATATTCAGCGTGCAAAGATAATCAAAATCCGGGCGGTTGTGGCGTATGAAATATATAATGCGTATTATTTCCTAAATAGAATTAAAACATTAATTTTGCCAAATATTACACTCTAACTTAAATAAATAATAAAAAAAGAACGTATGAAAAAAGTATTAATCTTATGCGGATTGCTTTTTGTGCTGTTGGGTAGTGCCCATGCACAGAAAGGAAAACAGGCGATAGGTTTTGGCCTGAGTTACGGAACGGAAATCGAAAGTATCGGGTTGGGTATCAAGTATCAGTACAATATTACCAATCCTATCCGTATAGAGCCGTCTTTCAACTATTTCTTCGAGAATGACAATGTAAGCATGCTGGATTTGAACGTGAATTTTCATTATCTGTTTCCGGTGGCCAAGAGCGTTAAGCTTTATCCGTTGTTCGGTTTGACATTGTCCAACTGGATGTTCGACATGCACGACTTTGATATTGATATGGACGAAGGCCATGTGCATATCGACGATAACGGCAATCATAATGAATGCCGGTTCGGTGTAAATCTGGGAGCGGGAGCGGAATTTGCACTGCCTCGTAACTGGGCGATGAATTTTGAGTTCAGATACCAGCTGGTAAGCGATTTCGACCAGGGGGTTATCAATATAGGAGCTGCATACAGATTCTAAGAGAGCAGCGTATATTTTCGAGCACGGATTACACGGATTACACGGAATTCACGGAAGAAGAATAAAGAAAATCCGTGTTTTCCGTGTAATTTGTATTTTCGTGCCTGAAAAAAATCAAGTGCATTTTGCACGACCTCTTATAATGTTAAAGAGAGAGTCTAATGCCAGGCTCGGGTTTGCTTAGGAGCGTGCCTTGATTTTATCCGCGAATTTTTTCCAGCCTTCGGCCGTTTTGTAGGCTTCGACGGCTTGTGCGGGTACGGAAATGCTTGTTATGGTTTCCGGAAATCCGTACCATTCGCCTTCGGAAGTGGCAGGCGGTGTGAGGGCTTCCACAATGACCTCTTTTATGCCGGTATTGTCGAAAGCGGAAAAGTCGATGCGGGTGACGCGGGCGGGAATGGTCAGTGTATGTACCTTTTGGTTGCCGGTTATCAGGCCTTGCCCCAGGATGCTTATGCTTTGAGGAATTTCAAAGCGGGCAAGGTTGGGGCAGCCTACAAGGCAGTGCTCTTTGATTACGGCATCCGGATGGTTGCTTGAGGCAGGACCGTATGCGGATACTTCCGTCAGGTTGGGGCATAGGTAGAAGGCACGTGCTTCTATGGTGGAGATGCTGTTGGGAAGTTGTACAGTGGTGATGCCGCTTCCCCGGAATGCTTCCATACCGATATGTGTGACGCTTTGGGGGATTACTGCGGATTTCAGATGTTCCGTCATCATGAATGCTTGTGTTCCGATGGCTGTGAGTGCAGACGGCAGTAATACTTCTTCTACTCCGGAGCATGCGAAAGCGCTTTCGGGAATCCGGGTGATTTGGGTGTGCGAGAGGTCGACCCGTTTCAGCCGGTCGCAGTAGTAGAACAAATCCGGCGCAAGCTGCTGCAAGGTGGATGGGAATACGATTTCCTGTATGCCGGAGTTGAAGAAGGCCATTTCGCCGATAGAGGTCAGTCCCTCGTTCATCACGACTCTAGTGATTTGCCTGTTCTGCATAAAGGCTTCCGGTGCAATGGCTGTTACGTGTGGGGGAAGGGTGATTTCGCTGTATCCTTTATATATTTCTGTCAGTACGCCTTCCTGTACGCGGATGGGAGCAATGCTGACGGTGAAGGTTGCCTGACGGTCTTCTATGCCGATGGTCAGTACCAGCCGGTCTGCCGGAGCATCGGAAGAAAAGCCGCTGACTTGTTCCGGAGTTACAGTGACGGGATATTCTTTGCCATTACTATATACGCCGGTCAGCAGGCGTCCGTCCAAATTGAGTGGTTCTCCCAAAGTATATGCTATTTTATGAGGCGGCTGTGCAATGGACAGCCCGATGAGTGTTCCTTTGTCTTCCGGCTGCTCTTCTCCGGGGGTGAGGGCGGAAGTCAGGCGGATTTCAAGCTGTATGTTTTTTCCGGCATCTATCGTTTTCCCGACGGACCATATACGGTAGTTGTCCGGACCGCCGCCTTCCTGTACGACAAATGTCAGGAAGCGCTGCGATTGTCCGGAGAACCATACTTCGCCGGGCAGCGTGAACAGGGCGATACCCTGCGCATTGGCGGTTGCGCCGGCAGTGGGAGGCGTGAGGTTATCTTGCTCGAATGCCTTGTAGTCTTTTTCGTCATACATCTTTACGGGAATGCCGGGCATCGCTTTTCCGTTTTCGTCATAAACGGTTACGCTTACACGGCTTTCTTTTCCTGTGTGCTGTTCCTTTTCGCATGCTATCGTCAGGAAGACCGCACATACTAAAAAAATAATCTTATTCTTCATATTCTTACACATTTTTAATCGTTGTTCCGGTTGCAAAGATAGTGAATACGGCTCTTCCGGGAGTTACGATTTGAATGTGTAAATCTAACAGGTATGTTTTTATGCTACTGTTTTACAGTGTATTATGAAATGAGGCTTTGTTTTTTTCTAACACGGCTCTGACATCTATCCGAAAAGGGATAAGAACAGGTCGGTATGGGGCGTTCCGGCTGCTTTGATGCGCGACTTCAACCGGGATTTTCGGGCATATATGTTTGCCACGCTCTCTTTCGTGAACAAGCTGATTACCTGCGGGGAGAATCCGGTGAAGATGTAGCAGAGCAGGCGGATGTCATTTTCTTTCATTGCCGGAAAGTCCTGCCGGAGTTTCTGCATGACGTTGTCATGGCAGGTATCTGCCATTTGTTCGAGTTCCCGGAGCATTTCACTGTTTTCCGAGAAGTCGGTGATTATCCGTTTTACTTCCTGAAACATGGCTGCCTGTTGCGATGATGTATTCTCGCGTTCGTAATAGGTTTTTCCGAGTTTGTCGAGGATGTCGAAGCGGGAAGCAACCAGGCTTTTCAGCCGTTTTTCCGTGTTCTGCCGTCCTTCCAGTTGCCGGGTGAGCGCCCGGTATTCGGCACGGGCCTCTTCCGCCAGCAGCAGGTAGCGGTCGTTGCGTTCGCGCTGGATGCGCAGGCGCTGGCGGATGATATAAACGGCTATTCCGGCGAGGATGAATATGCCGCAGGTAACGGTGGTTTCCCAGAAGATGCGGTTCTTCATTCGGTATTCGGCAAAGGCGGATTGTTCCTGGAAATACTCTTTCTCCGTTATACCGGCGGAGACCTGCATGGTGGAGCGGGTGAGGGAGTCCGTGAGGTAGATATAGCGGTGTATATGGTCAGTCGCTTTCCGGAAGTTTCCGGAGAGGGCCTCTATCCGGTAGGCTGTGTATTGCAGTTCGGCCAGGTCGAGCACGTCATTGTCTTGCGCCTCTGCCAGTTGCAGGTAGTGGCGCGCGCTGTCCGTACGGTGTTTGAGAAGCTGGACGTCTATCATGGTGTGGGGACCGTAGCGGGATGCCTTGCGTGCCGACTGTTCGATGCGTAGCAGCAGGTCCTGGGGGATTTGTTTTCTGCCCGATTTTACATAAAGGGAGGCAAGGTTGCTGAGGGCTGCTCCGGCAAGACGCTCGTCTGCCTGCTCATCGGCAAGGTCGAGGGCAGCCGAATACAGCCTGATGGCACGTTCCAAATCTTTCTGGCGGTAGGATGAGGCTGCCATATCAAGCGTGGCTTCCGTTTCCTTACGAAGACTGTCGGATACTTGAAAATTTTCTCTGGCCTGCTTGAAGTAGTGGTAGGCGCGGACGTAGTTCATCTGTCCGTAGTATATACTGCCGATGCGTTCGTAGAGAAGCCCTTTATTGTAAGGGTCTTGCCGGCTTTGCAGCTGCTCTTCGATTTGCAGGAAGATGCGCAAAGCTCCGGATTTATCGCCGGCATCGGTCAGCAGGCTGTCCGCGAACTCAAGGTTGGGGAGCGGTTTACGTTCATGGCATCCCGCCAGCGACAGGAGCATACATATAATAGGTATGATAAGGCGTTTCATGCCGTGAATGTAGTGATAAAAGATGTTTTGCACAAGTGAAAGGCGGGAAATGAGGAGCTTTGCGTGAATTTCCTGCATTTCTTTTTTTAGGCTTCGCGGAACTTCCTATCTTTGCACTTCTAAATGTAGATAAAACCGTAACACTTTGGAATGGCTATATAGTTTGTTTGTCGAACACTCCGCATTGCAGGCGGTGGTGGTGCTCTCGCTGATTTCCGCTATCGGATTAGGGTTGGGGAAAATACATATTTGCGGTATTTCCCTCGGCGTGACGTTTGTTTTCTTTGCCGGTATTCTTGCCGGACATTTCGGACTGTCTATCGACCCGCAGATGCTGAACTATGCGGAAAGTTTCGGACTGATAATTTTTGTGTATGCACTGGGACTGCAGGTGGGGCCGGGCTTTTTCAGCTCTTTCCGCAAGGGCGGGGTACAGTTGAATATGCTGGCGCTGGGAGTAGTGCTCCTCGGTACGCTGATGACCGTATTGGGCAGTTATACCCTGAATATTTCGTTGCCGGACATGGTGGGCATCCTCTGCGGCGCTACCACCAATACGCCGGCGCTGGGTGCGGCACAGCAGACATTGAAGCAAATGGGGCTGGAAGCCAGTACGCCGGCTTTGGGATGTGCCGTGGCATATCCGCTGGGGGTAGTGGGCGTTATTTTTGCCGTGCTGATAATACGCAAGGCATTGGCGCGTAAGGAAGATCTGGAGTTGAAAGAGAAGGACGATGCGAACAAAACTTACATTGCGGCGTTTCAAGTACACAATCCGGCCATCTTCGATAAAAGCATCAAGGAGATAGGCGGCTTGAATTATCCGAAGTTCGTAATCTCCCGTCTGTGGCGGGACGGCAATGTAAGCATCCCCACTTCCGAGAAGATAATCAGGGAAGGAGACCGCTTGCTGGTGGTGACTTCGGAGAAGTATGCTCCGGCACTGACCGTACTGTTCGGCGAACAGGAACATACCGACTGGAACAAAGAGGATATAGACTGGAATGCCATAGACAGCCAGCTCATCTCGCAGCGTATCGTGGTGACACGTCCCGAACTGAACGGAAAGAAACTGGGTTCGCTGCACCTGCGCAATCATTACGGTATCAACATCAGCCGTGTGTACCGTAGCGGCGTGCAGTTGCTTGCCACCGCGGAACTGACTTTGCAGTTGGGCGACCGTCTGACAGTGGTAGGTGAGGCTGCCGCCATCCAGAATGTGGAAAAAGTATTGGGAAATGCCATCAAGAGCCTGAAAGAACCGAATCTGGTAGCGGTGTTTATCGGTATCATCCTGGGTCTGGCTTTGGGTGCGATTCCCATTTCCCTGCCGGGCATCAGTGCTCCGGTGAAGCTGGGACTTGCCGGCGGACCGATTATCGTAGGTATCCTGATTGGTACGTTCGGGCCGAGAATGCACATGATAACCTATACCACACGAAGCGCCAACCTGATGCTCCGTGCATTGGGACTGTCGCTCTACCTGGCTTGTCTGGGACTGGATGCCGGAGCTCACTTTTTCGACACCGTATTCCGTCCGGAAGGTCTGCTGTGGATTGCTTTGGGAGCTGGGCTGACTATCATCCCGACAGTATTGGTAGGTTTTGTCGCCTTCAAAATGATGAAGATCGATTTTGGTACGGTATCCGGTATGTTGTGTGGAAGTATGGCCAATCCGATGGCGTTGAATTACGCTAATGATACAATACCCGGTGATAACCCTTCTGTGGCTTATGCGACGGTATATCCGCTCTGTATGTTCCTGCGGGTGATTATCGCACAAGTACTTCTGATGTTCTTCTTGGGCTGAAAAATGAAACTTTGAATAAAAAATAATAACCGGATAAATAAAAAAGTATTATATTTATTGCGAATAATCGAAAAACGTAAGTTTGGAGATTAGAACAATGGATTGTGAGCCGATAAATGGTAATTTGATTTTAGTAATTTGTAATTAAATAGAAATGACTGCTCAAAGTAACATAACTCCTGAAAGCATTGTGAACGATCTGCGTTATCTGCAACTGCTTTCCCGAAGTTTTCCTACTATTGCCGATGCAAGTACGGAAATAAT
>ERZ780025.779-NODE-779-length-11346-cov-2.273492_pt1 | contig 11346 bp, 10 predicted proteins | sample MGYA00511862_ERZ780025 | MGnify/ENA primary metagenome ERZ780025 (study PRJEB29588, sample SAMEA2156186) | human gut metagenome | biome: human gut; feature: human-associated habitat; material: faeces | place: Denmark | collected 2008/2010 ...
GCGCTTCTTCGGGCTATGCTCTCGAATGGCAGGGAGCGGCTGTCAGCGCGCCTTTTTTTCGCCTGAGCGCAGGGCGGACAAGGAGCGGGACAGAGCTTTTCGGACAGGAGTCGGACTGGTGCAAAAGCATCGCCTGTCCGGTAGATGAGGCTGCAGAAGATTTTTTGCAGGAAAAGAGCATGAAAACCGAGCGGTTTTTCGGAATGCTGGAGGCAGAAGGCGTATCAGTGGAAAAAGATGCCCCAAAGCTTGTACTGACGCGGGACAGCGCCGGATACGTATTAAATGTCCGTGCGGGACGGTCATCCATAGAGGGAGAACGGTTTCGGCAGCTGTTTGAGCTTCCGTCGTCGTGTTTTTTCCTGGAAGAGCAGGGCGGGAAAATGGTGATTACGACAAAGGGAATCGGGCACGGGATCGGATTGGATCAATATTATGCCAATGAGCTTGCGAAGCAGGGAGCTTCTGCGGAAGAAATTTTAGAGCTGTTTTTCCCGGGACTTTTGAAAAAATCGGAATAAAACGGTTGAATTGCGCTCAAACTAAGCCTGAACACAGGAAACAGGAAAGGATGAGCGTGATGAGAAGAAAAAGAACAGGCGGAAAAAGCAGCGCATACCGCAGAGAAAAAGCGATCATGACAGCTTCGGTCGTTCTGGTACTGGCGGCGATGACAGTGACGGGCATTTCTGTGTACCGCAATCATCAGAAAAGCCAGGAAGAAGAACAGCATATTGTAGATTTCTCCAAATTGGAGAAAGAGACCCAAAGTCCGGTGTCCCAGGCACAGAACCCGTCTGCGCAGAATGTGACCGGCAGCGATAAAGACAGTGGGGAGCTGGATTATGACCCCTATTATGCGCAGAAGGATAAAGATCTGAGTGCGCCTGCAAAAACAGGCGGGGAATCGGGCGCAGGAGCAGCTGGAGAACAGGAAACGGGAAGTCAGCCGACGGAGGAGCCCAAAAATCGCAACATCGGCTATGCAGAGTATCGAAACGAAGCGTACAACAGCGACGGAAGTTCGAGCGAACTGGCATCCGGCGGCGGTCAGGCGAATGCGGCAGACGCTGACAAAAAAGCGAACGGGACAACCGCGAGTCAGGATGCAGCCGACAATCAGGACGAGGCGCTTGCAGCGTCTGCGAATATCGCAGTGCAGGAGAGCCAGCTGTCCTTTGGCGAAAGCAGTAAGCTGGCATGGCCGATTGCAGGCAACGTTCTGTTAAATTACAGCATGGACAAGACAATTTATTTTCCGACGCTGCAGCAGTACAAATATAATCCGTCGATTGTAATCAGCGCAGCAGAAGGAACAGGCGTGGCATGCGCAGCAGATGGAATTGTGGAATCTGTGTATGAGGATGCGCAGACCGGACAGACTGTTGTGATGCGTCTTGGAGGTGGATACGAGCTGACCTATGGACAGCTGCAGGAAGTGACTGTGGAAGAGGGAGACTATGTGGAAACCGGCGCGGTGATCGGACATGTGGCGGAGCCGACAAAATATTACTCGGTAGAGGGCTCCAATGTTTATTTTAAACTGACAAAGGACGGGGAAGCGGTCAATCCGCTGGATTATCTGGGATAAAAATTCCCGGTAGCCCGGTTCCAAAAAGGAGCCTGACTGCCGGGAATTGTATTACATAGTTCTGTCGAACTTTTTACGTACTTCGATATAGGAAAGTATCGCCTCTACTGTGCCATCAAAGCCGAGACGGGAGCTGTCCAGAGACAGGTCGTAATTCTGGGCGTTTTTCCATTCCTGGCCGGTGTAATACTTGTAGTAGTGGGCACGGTATTCGTCGGTCTGAGCGATGAGCTTCTGAACGTCAGAGACAGAAAGACTGTTGACCTTCATTGCTTCCTGCAGACAAAAATCTTCGGGTGCGTGGACAAAGACACGGACAACGCCTGGAACATCTGCAAGGATATGGTCGGCGCAGCGTCCGATGATAACGCAGGAGCTTTCCTCTGCGAGCTGGCGGATGATTTTTGCCTGATAGCGAAAAAGGTTGTCATCCTTTGTAAAACCTGCGCTTTCCGGGGAAAGCGGGGAGGCATTTTTGAAGCCGCCGGTAAGGAACGCACGCAGAGAGCCGTGCTTTTTTTTCTCATCCTGAAACAGAGTGGGATGAATGCCGCTTTCTTCGGAAGCGAGCGAAATAATCTCCCTGTCGTAGCAGGGAATGTCCAGACGCTTTGCCAGCATTTTGCCGACGGTACGTCCGCCGCTGCCGTACTGACGGGCGATGGTAATTACTGTGTTTGACATAATTGTTTCCCCCTTATTCGCCGAGATAAGCTTTCTTGATCGCTTCATCATGTAAAAGTGCCTGTGCATCATTTTCCTTTACGATGCGTCCTGTTTCGAGGACATAGGCGCGGTTTGCGATGGAAAGCGCTTTTTTTGCGTTCTGTTCTACCAAAAGGATGGTAACGCCCTGTTTGTTGATCTCCTGAATGATATCAAAAATTTCAGAAACCAGAAGCGGGGACAGACCCATGGAGGGCTCGTCCAACAGCAGGATGCGGGGATTTGCCATCAGCGCGCGTCCCATTGCAAGCATCTGTTGTTCACCGCCGGAAAGAGTTCCTGCCAGCTGGCGGGTACGTTCCTTTAAGCGGGGAAACCGCTCATAAACCATTTCCAGGGAATTGTTGATTTCCTGCTTGTCTTTTCTGGTGTAAGCGCCCATTTTCAGGTTTTCCAAAACCGTCAGATTGGAGAACATCCGGCGTCCTTCGGGGACGTGGGAAATTCCCTGCTTCACGATTTTGTGCTCCGGCATTCTGGAAATCTCCTGATCCTGAAATCGGATCGAACCGGACTTTGCGCTCAGCATGCCGCTGACAGTCTGCAGGGTGGTGGTTTTGCCGGCACCGTTTGCGCCGATCAGTGCGACGATCTCGCCTTCGTTTACCTGAAAGGAGATGTCTTTAAGGGCGTGGATCACGCCGTAATATACATTGATATTTTCTACAGTGAGCATTGCCATAAAAGAAGCCTCCTTTAATCGCCCAGATATGCCTTGACAACGGCAGGATCGTTTAATACCTTATCAGGAGTGCCTTCTGCCAGCAGACGACCGAAATTCAGGACATAGAGGTATTCACAGATACCCTGTACCAGCTTCATGTCATGCTCGATCAAAAGGATGGTGACCTGATACTCCTTGCGCACCAGACGGATCGTATCCATCAGCTCTCCGGTTTCGTTGGGGTTCATGCCGGCGGCAGGCTCATCCAGAAGCAGAAGCTCCGGTTTGGTTGCAAGCGCACGGGCAATTTCCAGTTTACGCTGTTTGCCATAGGGCAGGTTGGATGCCAGCGTCTGAGCAGAATCCTCCAGCCCGAAGACTCGCAGAATCTCCATGGAACGCTCGGTCATTTCTTTTTCTTTTTTGTGGTAGCTTCCCACATGTAAAAGGCTTTCTGCAAGGGAATACTGCACCTGATTGTTTAAGCCGGTCATAACGTTGTCCAGAACACTCTGCTGCGGGAACAGTCGGATGTTCTGGAAGGTGCGGGCAACGCCCATGCGGTTGATTTCGTAAGGCTTTTTGCCGATCAGGTTTTCACCGTTTAAGCGAATGCCGCCGTCTGTAGGGCGGTAAACGCCGGTCAGCATGTTGAATACGGTGGTTTTGCCGGCACCGTTGGGTCCGATCAGGCCCACCAGGCCGCCTTTTTCGATGGACATGGTAAGATCATCAACGGCCCGCAGACCGCCGAAGGAAATACCGAGTCCGGTTACTTCGAGAGTTGCCATATCAGTTTACCCCCTTTCCAGCTGCCTTTTTCGCAGTCCGTTTTTCCTTCTGTGCGCTGAAATATTCTGTCAGACGTTTCTTTGCGCCGGAATTGTTGAAGATCATCATAACGATCAGCAGGATCGCATAGATGAGCATCCGGTAGTCGTTCATGGAGCGCAGAAGCTCAGGAAGCACGGTTAAAAGTGCAGCGGCGATGATCGAGCCCCAGATATTTCCAAGACCGCCCAGAACGACGAATACCAGAATGAGGATCGAGGTATTAAAGTCGAATTTGGATGCGGTGACGGTAGAGAAATTCATGGCGTAAAGGGTGCCTGCCATACCTGCAAAAACGGCGGAGATCACGAATGCCAGCAGCTTATAGCGGGTTACAGAAAGTCCGATGCTCTCTGCGGCAATCTTGTTGTCGCGGACAGCCATGATGGCACGGCCGGTACGGCTGTGAATCAGGTTCAGGACTAAAAACAGCGTGATCAGGATCAGGACAACGCCGGAAGAAAAGGTGGAAAGCTTCTGGACACCTCCGACACCCATGGGGCCGTTGATGATCATGGAACCGCCCTCAGCAAGGGTAAAATGCTGTTCCAGAAGGCTGAAATGCAGTCCTTTTTCATCCAGACCGATATAGAGCACGTTGATAATATTCTTGATAATTTCACCGAATGCAAGGGTAACGATGGCAAGATAGTCACCCTTTAAACGAAGTACGGGGATGCCGACGATGAGTCCTGCAATTCCGGCAAAAAGGCCGCCGACGATCATGGAAATGGCAAGGCGCAGAGGACCGTTCGGAATCGCAGCGGCAAGGGAGGTGGAAACCACGATGCCGGTAAAAGCGCCGACCGACATAAAGCCGGCATGCCCTAAAGAAAGCTCGCCTAAAATGCCGACGGTAAGATTTAAGGAGATCGCCATGACGATGTAGGCACAGATCGGAACCAGCTGTCCCTTTAAGGAAGAGGTGATGTTTCCGGTTGCGATCATGGTCTGGATCAGGATAAAGGCGAGAATGACGATCGTATAGGAAATTGTGCAGTCTTTTCTGGCTGACAGAATAGGTTTGAGTTTGTTCATGCTGCTACCTCATACTTTCTCGCTGACGTGTTTGCCCAGCAGACCATCCGGCTTTACGATCAGGACCACGATCAGAACCGCAAATACGATCGCATCGGACAGCTGTGTGGAAATGTACGCTTTGGAAAAGATCTCAATAATGCCGAGCAGGATACCGCCGATCATTGCGCCGGGAATGGAGCCGATGCCGCCAAATACAGCTGCAGTAAATGCCTTGATGCCGGGCATGGAGCCTGTGGTGGGCATCAGGGTCGGATAGGCGGAGCAGAGCAATACACCTGCGATGGCCGCCAGACCGGAGCCGATGGCAAAGGTCAGGGAAATGGTTGTATTGACATTGATACCCATCAGACCTGCAGCAGCCTTGTCTTCAGAAACTGCGCGCATCGCCGTTCCCATTTTTGTCTTGTTGGTGAAAAGAGTCAGACAGATCATGATCAGGATGCAGGCAAGGATCGTAACGATCGTGACGCCGGAAACGATCAGCTGTCCGTCAAAAAGCTTTAAGGTCCAGCTTCCGGTTACGGAAGAAAAGGTTTTCGGGCTGGAGCCCCAGATCAGCAGGGCGGCATTCTGCAGAAAATAGGAAACGCCGATGGCAGTGATCAAAACTGCGAGGGAAGGAGCCTGACGCAGGGGCTTGTATGCCAGACGTTCTACAACGATGCCGAGAACCGTGCAGACGATGATGGAAAAAAGGACAGATACCAGCGGAGAAAGTCCGAGATAACTGGTGGTACAGAAGGAAATATATGCGCCCACCATGATGACGTCTCCGTGGGCAAAGTTCAGCATCTTGGCGATACCGTATACCATTGTGTATCCCAGTGCGATGATCGCGTATACGCTTCCAAGACTGATGCCGTTGATCAGGTGTGATAAAAAGGTCATAAGCTACCTCATTTCTCTGTATGACGCAAGGGAGCGCCGTATCAAAAACGATAACGGTGCTCCCTTGCGCATTGATAAAATCAAAATTAAAGGGTAAGTATTACTCCATGCCGACGTAAGCGCCGTTTTTGATCACCATACCCTTAGGAGTCTTGGATACAGCACCGGTGGAATCCCAGGTGATGCCTGTACCGGTGAGACCGTCATAGGTCAGAGTCGGGAAGGCTTCGATCATCTTGTCGCAAAGCTCCTCTGCAGACATATCTGCGGTAGCGCCGGATGCCTCCAGAGCTGCTTTATAAGCATATACACAGTCATAAGCATCTGCTGCGAACTGGTTCGGAACATCGCCGTAGAGTTCTTGGTATTTGGTTACAAAGTTCTGGGTCTTTTCATCTGTCGCATCAGCGTTGAAGGGAGTCAGCAGCATAACGCCTTCTGCCAGAGAGGTGTCAAAACCTTCCAGGGTCAGGATACCATCCATACCGTCTACGCCAAAGAAGGTGGGTTCATAGCCCATATCCTTTGCCTGCTTTAAGATCAGGGAAGCGGGCTGATAATAGATAGGAAGGAAGAGCAGGTCAGCACCTGCATTCTTTGCTTCGGTCAGCTGTACGGAGAAGTCATTGGAGCTTGCATCGGTAAAGGTGGTTGCGGAAACGATTTCCAGACCCTTTACATCTGCTTCTGTTTTGAATTTCTCGTAGACGCCGCTGGAGTATACATCGTCATTTCTGTAGATGACAGCGACTTTTGTGCCGAGCTTCTGATCTGCGATATAATCAGCGGATGCAAGACCCTGGTTGGGGTCAGCAAAACACATCTGGAATACATTGTCCTTGCCCTCTGTAATAGCGGTAGAGGAAGCGGAAGGAGTCAGACCAAAAATACGGTCAGCAAAGTGCTCTGTACTGGTTGCTTCACAGGGCTTTGTGGTAACGGAAGCCAGGGAAATCTGCATGCCCCAGTCCTTTAATGCGTTGTAAGCGGAAACTGCTTTTTCCGGGTCGTTCTCGTCGTCCTCATATTTGAGTTCGAACTGTACGGAACCGCCTGCTTCGTTGATCTCGTCAACGGCGATCTGTGCGCCGTTCTTTACAGCGTTGCCGTAGATTGCTGCCGCGCCGGCCAGGGGAGAGGTACCGCCGATTTTAAATACATTTACGCCTTCTGCAGAAGCAGAAGAATCTGCTGCTTCGGTAGCAGCGGCAGCAGTGGTTTCAGCGGAAGCGTCTGCTGCAGTGTCAGCTGCTGTAGAGCCACAGCCTGCAAGCATAGCGCTGCACATGGCGGCTGCCAGTAAAACACTCATGGATTTTTTCATAATAGTTCCTCCTTTTCAAAAGAAAAATGCCTTTCCTGGAAGAAATGTCTTTTGTAGAAAGACATCTGTCTTTGTAACGTGTCTGTATTATACACCTATTTGCAGAAAGGTGCGAAAAAATTTTACAAAAAATTAATATTTCAGCGCTTTAACTGGATAATACGGTAAAATATATCGGTATTTTAGGCAAACTGACTGCTGATTTTCCTTTACGGAGCAGTGGATTGAGCGTATACTATGGCATGAAGTAATTTTGGAAAACAGTAGAAGAGGAGAAAGACATGAAGGTTGTAGTATTAGCAGGCGGAATCAGCACGGAACGTGACGTATCCCTGATTTCCGGCAAGATGATTTATCAGGCGATGAAGAGACTGGGACATCAGGCTGTCCTGCTGGACGTTTTTCTTGGAATGGAACGGGACGACATTGATCATATTTTTGAAAGTGATGAGGATTTTTCTGCAGGAATCGAAGCGATTCATGAGATCAATCCCGATATCAGTGCGGTAAAGGCACTGCGGAAGGACGGCGGCAAATGTTACTTTGGCCCCAACGTGATCAAGATCTGTCAGATGGCGGACGTTGTCTTTTTAGGACTGCACGGTGCAGACGGAGAAGGTGGAAAGGTGCAGGCGGCATTTGATCTGCTGGGAATCCGCTACACCGGCACAGACTTTGTCAGCGGCGCGCTGGCGATGGATAAGTGCCTTGCAAAAGAACTGTTTATGCAAAACGGGATTCCGACCCCGGCAGGCTTCCGCCTGAAAAAAGGTCAGGAGCCGGGAGAAGGCCAGCAGCCGAAGTTCCCCTGCGTGGTAAAGGTAAGCTCCGGTGGTTCGAGCATCGGCGTTTCCATCGTGCAGAAAGAAGAGGACTATCAGGCAGCACTCGATGATGCATTTTTATATGGAGACGAGGTCGTTGTAGAAGAATATATCAAGGGCAGGGAGTTAACCTGCTGCGTGCTGGACGGCAAAGCGCTTCCGATCGTGGAAATCGCGCCGAAGGAAGGCTTTTACGATTACAAAAACAAATATCAGGCGGGCAGCACCATTGAGATTTGCCCCGCGCCGATCGGCGAAGAGAGCACCAGAAAGATCCAGAAGATTTCAGAGCGTGTATTCGATGCCCTGCGCCTGCATAAATATGCCCGGATGGATTTTATGATGGATGAGGCCGGAAACGCCTACTGTCTGGAGGCGAATACGCTCCCTGGCATGACGCCTACCTCCCTGATTCCTCAGGAAGCAGCAGCGGTCGGCATCAGCTATGACGAGCTTTGTCAGAAGATTCTGGATATGGCGTTTGAGGACTGAAAAGGACGCAGCTTTTCAACTGTAAAATGGAGACCAAAAGTGATATGAAAAACATGACGATATGGAATATAGCAAGAGCCTGTAAGGGGCATCTGGCTGTGCCGGCGGGAAAGCATACCGGAACCTGTCCGGCGGCGGGAATGGCTGTAATCCGCGGCTATTCCGGCAAAGAAGCGGCAGGAATCGTAATCGATTCCCGCAAAGTGGAACCGGGCGATATTTTTGTGGCAATCCGCGGAGAACGGGTGGATGGGCATCAGTTTATCCGGAAAGTTTTTGACAAGGGCGCGATTGCGGTTGTGTGTGAAGAAGAACCGGAAGAACTGCCGGGTCCCTGCATCCGTGTGGAGGACAGTCTGGCTGCGCTTCGGCAGATCGCTGCGTTTTACAGAGAGCAGATGCCAATTCCGATCGTTGGGATCACCGGAAGCGTCGGCAAGACCAGTACGAAAGAATTTGTTGCGTCAGTGCTTGCACAGAAATACAAGACACACAAGACGCAGGGCAATTTCAACAACGAAATCGGCGTGCCGTTGACACTGCTTGCCATGCCGGAGGATACGGAGGCTGCCGTTGTGGAGATGGGCATCAATCATTTCGGGGAGATGCACCGTTTAAGCGAGATGGTAAAGCCGGATATTTGCGTGATGACAAATATCGGTCAGTGCCATCTGGAATTCCTCGGAAGCCGGGACGGTATTTTGAAGGCAAAATCTGAGATTTTTGACTTTATGAATCCTGAAGGGACGGTCTGTGTCAACGGAGACGATGACAAACTCATGACAATTGAGGAAGTACACGGCAAAAGGCCGGTTCACTTTGGACTTTCTCCCGAAAACGATATTTACGCAGACACCATCGTAAGCCGTGGACTGCTGGGCAGTACAGCGACAATCCACACGCCGGACGCTGCGTTTGACGTACAGATTCCGCTGCCGGGCGCGCATATGGTGTTAAATGCGCTGGCGGCGACTGCAGTTGGTTTACAGCTCGGACTGACGACAGAGCAGATCGCAGCCGGAATCGCTGCCGTGCAGGCAGTAAGCGGCAGAAGCCGTGTTGTGCAGGCGGGGGATCTGGTGCTGATCGACGACTGCTACAATGCAAACCCGGTTTCGACCAAGGCTGCGCTGGATCTCTTAAGTCTGGCAGACGGGCGTAAAGTTGCGGTGCTCGGTGATATGTTTGAGCTTGGAGAGAAGGAAAGGGAGATGCACGGGCAGGTTGGCGCATATGCCGCAGAACAAGGCATAGACTGTCTGTATTGTGCAGGAAGCCTTTCGGAAGAGATGTACCGAGCAGCGAAGGAAGCTGGAATTTCTCAGGCGGAACATTTCGCAGATACCGACGCACTGCTTGCAGCATTGCCTGAACTTCTGCATCCTGGGGATTCGGTACTGATCAAGGCTTCCCACGGCATGGGGTATGCAAAAATCGTAGAAGCATTAGAAAAATAGGAGGTCAGATATGGGGTGTACAACAATACTGGTCGGGAAAAAAGCGACCTATGACGGATCAACGATGATCGCGAGAAACGATGATTCCGGCGCCGGACATTTTACAGCGAAGAAGTTTGCAGTGGTTTCTCCGGAGCAGCAGCCGAAAACCTATCATTCCGTGCTCTCTCATGTGACCATCGAACTGCCGGAGAATCCGATGCGCTATACAGCGATGCCGAATGCGGTGGAGGGAAAAGGTATCTGGGCTGCCAGCGGCGTCAATGAGGCACATGTTGCGATGACTGCTACTGAGACGATCACCTCGAATCCGCGCGTGCTGGGAGCGGATCCGTTGGTCGTCTATCAGCCTGCAGCGGATGGAAAGGAAGAGATTGCCGGAGGAATCGGGGAAGAGGATCTGGTTTGTCTGGTGCTTCCTTATATCAGAAGCGCCAGAGAGGGCGTTTTACGTCTTGGCAGCCTGCTGGAGCAATACGGTACATATGAGATGAACGGAATTGCTTTTCAGGATAAAGACGAGATCTGGTGGCTGGAAACCATCGGAGGACATCACTGGATGGCAAGAAGAGTGCCGGATGAGGTTTATGTCGTGATGCCAAACCAGCTCGGAATCGACAGCTTTGATCTGGAAGATGCTTACGGAGAACAGAAAAATTTCCTTTGCTCCGCAGATTTGAAAGAATTTATCGAAACCTACCATCTGAACCTTTCGATGGACGGTTCGCTGAATCCGCGGGATGTCTTCGGCAGTCATGACGATGCAGATCATGTATACAACACACCCCGGGCATGGTTTATGGAGCGGTATCTGAATCCGAACACCTATCGCTGGGACGGTGCGCTTGCTGATTTTACACCTGTTTCCGACGATCTGCCGTGGTGCATGGTTCCCGAAAAAAAGATCACAGTCGAGGATGTGAAATATGTCCTGTCCGGCCATTATCAGGGGACGCCGTATGATCCCTATGGATCCTATGGCGATAAATCCATGCGTGGTGCATACCGTTCTATCGGCATCAACCGAAATGATTTCATGGCGTTGATCCAGATCAGACCGGATATGGAAGCGGACTGCAGGCCGGTGGAATGGATTGCTTACGGGTCCAATGCATTTAATGCCCTTGTTCCATTTTATGCAGATGTGGAGGAAACACCGGAGTATTTAAACAACACGACCGGGCGGGTTTCGACAGAGAACTTTTACTGGTCGAGCCGTCTGATCGCAGCGATGGCGGACGCTTCCTATAATAAATCTCTGTTCCATGTGGAGCGTTATCAGGAAAGGGTTGCAGCAAAGGGACACGAGCTGATCAACCGCTATGATGCACGTTTGGCAGCAGAACAGGATCCGGTGGCAAGAAAAGCGCTGCGGCAGCAGGCAAATGCGGAGATCGCTGCGATGCTGCAGAAGGAAACAGACGATACGCTTGATAAGGTGCTGTTTGAGCTGAGCAGCCAGATGAAAAACGCATATTCCAGATCGGATGCATGAAAAAGAATCCTGC
>ERZ780025.796-NODE-796-length-11204-cov-5.557359_pt1 | contig 11204 bp, 9 predicted proteins | sample MGYA00511862_ERZ780025 | MGnify/ENA primary metagenome ERZ780025 (study PRJEB29588, sample SAMEA2156186) | human gut metagenome | biome: human gut; feature: human-associated habitat; material: faeces | place: Denmark | collected 2008/2010 ...
AGCGTAGCGCTGCTACGCTGCATTCCACTCCCGTTAGCCAGAGCGAAAAATTCGCAGCGCATCTTGGCGCATTCTCATTTGGAAATAGTATAAATCACACACCAGCCCTCCGCAGCAGCCGCTGTGCAAGGGCTGGAATCCATTTTGGAGGAATGACATGAGCAACATTTCGGGCGGAACGCAGCGCCCGCGCCGCAGCCAGCAGACGCGCCTGACGGAAAAATTGGCGCCGGAGACGAAGCCGCGCCAGCCCGCCATGCGCCAGCCGAAGGGACGCTCGCAGCGGCTGATAGAAGAGGAAGCGCGCCGGAGCGCCCCGCCCAAAACACGCGGCACACCCACGGGCAAGCGTCCATCCGCGCCGAAGCGGAAAACGACACGCAAACCGCGCAAGGGGCACAAAAAGCGCAGCAGCACCTTCCTGTGGCTGCTTGTCATGCTGATTTCGCTGACGTGCACGGCGGGGCTGCTGCTGCTCGCCTTCCTGCCGCCGCACCCCACGCAGGGCGCCATCGTCTGGCGGCTGATGCTCTGCGGCGCCGGATTCGGCCTCTTCCAGTCGCCCAACAACAGCATCCTGATCGCCTCGGCTCCGCCCGAACGCAGCGGCTCGGCCAGCGGCATGCTCGCCACGGCCCGCCTGCTGGGACAGACGACCGGTGCGGCGCTCATGGCCCTGCTCTTCCACTTCGTGCCGGGGCGCAGCACCCATGCGGCGCTGCTGCTGGCCGGCGGATTCGCCTGCACAGGGGCCGTCGTGAGCTTCACGCGCGTGCGCCTGCCGCTGCCCGAGGCGCTGCGGCGAAAGAAGGGGGCGTAAGCCTCGCGGGGAGGCGGCCGGCGGGGCTCCGTGCGTGAAAAGTCGGCGGGGGCCCCTTCGCTTTTCTGCGATTTTTTCCTATCTTTGAGGCAAACAAAATTCCGAAACCATGTTTTCAGCCAAAACCTACACGGCGCGCCGCCACGAACTGCGCACGAAAATCGGCTCGGGCATCATCCTGCTGCCGGGCAACCCCCTCACGCCGAACAACTATCCCAACAACGCCTACTATTTCCGTCAGGACTCCACGTTCCGCTACTACTTCGGGCTGAACGTCCCGTCGCTCGTCGGCCTGATCGACGCCGACTCGGGCGAGGAGGCCCTCTACGGCGACGACTTCACGGTCGAGGACATTATCTGGACGGGCCCGCAGCCGACGCTGCGCGAGCTGGGCGCCGGCGTGGGCGTCACGGCGACCTTCCCGATGGCGGAGCTCGAGGGGCGGCTGCGACGGGCCATTGCGCTGGGACGCCGCATCCACTACCTGCCGCCCTACCGCGGCGAGACGAAGCTGCAGCTCTCGGCGCTGCTGGGCATCAAGCCCGCGCTGCTGCACGACTACAAGTCCGTGGAGCTGATGTTCGCCGTGGCGGAGATGCGCGAGAAGAAGAGCGCCGAGGAGATCGAGGCGATGGAGCGCGCCTTCGGCATCGGATACGAGATGCACACGCTCGCCATGCGGATGTGCCGCGCGGGCGTCGTCGAGCGCGAGATCGCCGGAGCGATCGAGGGCGTCGCCAAGTCGAAGGGGCAGGGCGTGTCTTTCCCGTCGATCGTCTCGCAGCACGGCGAGACGCTGCACAACCTCAACGCCGACGGCCGACTGACCGACGGCCGACTGCTGCTGTGCGACGCCGGCGCCGAGAGCGTCGAGGGCTACTGCTCGGACCACACGCGCACCTATCCCGTCAGCGGACGGTTCACGCCGCAGCAGCGCGAGATCTACGACATCGTGCTCGCGGCACACGACCACGTGGCTCACATCGTTGGCCCGCACATGATGTACACCGAGGTGCACAACGCCGCCTACCTGACGCTGGCCGAGGGGCTCGTCGGCGTGGGCCTGCTCAAGGGTTCGGCCGCCGATGCCGTGGCGTCGGGCGCCATGACGATGTTCATGCCCCACGGTCTGGGCCACGGGCTGGGCATGGACGTGCACGACTGCGAGGCGATGGGCGAGCGGTCGTTCGACTTCTCGCAGATCCGGGAGCGCGCCGCGGCTTCGGGCACCTGCATCTACCGCGCCGCCTGGCGGCTCGAACCGGGAACGGTGATGACCGACGAACCGGGCCTCTACTTCATCCCGGCGCTCATCGACAAGTGCCGCGCCGAGGGCAAGTACCAGGGCATCGTGGACTACGACGCGCTGGAGGCCTACCGCGACTTCGGCGGCATCCGCATCGAGGACGACATCCTCGTCACGGAGGAGGGGAGCCGCATCCTCGGCGACCGGAAGATTCCGATCACGGCCGAAGAGCTCGAAGCCGTCGTGGGCAAATAGTCCTCCGGCAGCGACATGCGACCGATCCGGGGCCTGCGGGCTCCCGGATTTTTTGTTGTCGCCGGGCAAGCCTTCGCCGCCGCCCGTTTGGGCCCCGGAAGGCCCCTTCACCCCGCCCGAAACGCCGTTTCGCCCCGAAAAAGAGGCGTCGGTTCTTGTTTTTTTGGATTTTTTCGTATATTTATAGTCGGCTAATCGAAAAGCTACCGAAAAACAACCTTAAAACCATACGGGAATATGAAAAACTATTCAGCCAAAGAGATCAAGAACATCGTACTCATCGGCGCGCCCGGCACGGGAAAAACTACCCTTGCCGAAGCGATGGCCTATGAGGGTAAGGTCATCGACCGCAGGGGTAGTATCGAGACGAACAACACGCTCTCGGACAACACGGATATCGAGCACGAATACAAGCGCTCGATCTATTCGACGATCCTCTTCACCGAATTCATGGACCGCAAGCTGAACATCATCGACTGCCCGGGTTCGGACGACTTCTGCGGAAGCCTCTTCTCGGCGTTCAAGGTCGGCGACGTCGGCCTCTTCCTCTTCAGCGCCGTCAACGGCTGGGAGGTCGGCAGCGAAATACAGGCCCGCTATGCCCGCCTGCTCAAGAAACCCGTCATCGGCGTCATCAACCAGCTCGACGCCGACAAGGCCAACTTCGAGGCCGCCTTCGAGTCGATCAAGGCCGCCTCGCGCGTGAAGCCCGTGCTGGTGCAGTATCCCGTCAACCAGGGTCCGGAGTTCAACGCCTTCATCGACGTGCTGCTGATGAAGATGTACCGCTTCAAGGACCACGACGGACACCGCGAGGAGCTCGAAATCCCCGCCGAGGAGCTGGAGCGCGCCCAGGCGCTCAACAAGGAGCTCGTCGAGATGGCCGCCGAGCACGACGAGGCCCTCATGGAGCTCTACTTCGACAAGGGGACCCTCACGCAGGACGACATCCGCGCGGGTCTGAAGATCGGCGTGGCCAACCGCGAGGTGATGCCCGTCTTCTGCACCAGCGGCAAGTACGACATCGGCACGAAGCGTCTGATGGAGTTCATCATCAACGTGGCCCCCGGGCCGCTCAAGGCCCCGAAGTTCCTCACCACCGAGGGCGAGGAGGTGGCTGCCGACGAGGCGGGACCCGTCGTGGCATTCGTCTTCAAGAGCCAGATCGAGCAGCACATCGGCGAGATCACCTACTTCCGTGTCATCCGCGGCAAGATCACCGAAGGCACCGAGCTGGTGAACACCCGCACGGGCAACAAGGAGAAGCTCTCGCAGCTCTTCGCCGTGGCGGGCAAGAACCGCATCAAGGTGACGGAGCTCTCGGCCGGCGACATCGGCTGCACCGTCAAACTCAAGGGCACGCGCACGAACGATACGCTCGCGGCCGCCTCGGCACCCGTGACGATCGAGCCCATCGTATTCCCGGAACCGCGCTACCGCGCAGCCCTCAAGTGCAAGGAGCAGAGCGATGAGGAGAAGCTCGGCAAGATCCTCAACGACGCCAAGTTCGAGGACCCGACGATCCTGGTCGACTACTCCAAGGAGCTCAAGCAGACGATCATCCAGGGCCAGGGCGAACACCACCTGAACATCCTGCGCTCGCGCATCCTCTCGGAGAACAAGCTCGCCTACGACTACATCGCCCCGAAGATTCCCTACCGCGAGACCATCACGAAGGTCGCACAGGCCGACTACCGCCACAAGAAGCAGTCGGGCGGCGCCGGACAGTTCGGCGAGGTGCACATGATCGTCGAGCCCTACTACGAGGGGATGCCCGAACCGAAGAACTACAAGGTGCCGGGCAAGGGCGACATGGTGGTCAACGTCAAGAGCAAGGAGGAGTACGACCTGCCGTGGGGCGGCAAATTGCAGTTCTACTCGGCAATCGTCGGCGGCGCCATCGACGCGCGCTTCATGCCCGCCATCCTGAAGGGTATCATGGAGAAGATGGACGAGGGCCCGCTGACGGGCTCCTACGCCCGCGACATCCGCGTCGTGGTCTACGACGGCAAGATGCACCCGGTGGACTCGAACGAAATCTCGTTCAAGCTCGCGGCTCGCAACGCCTTCAAGGAGGCCTTCCGCAACGCCGGACCCAAGATCATGGAGCCGATCTACAGCGTCGAGATCCTCGTGCCGAGCGAGTACATGGGCGCCGTGATGTCCGACCTGCAGAACCGCCGCGCGATGATCGCCGGCATGGAGTCCGACAAGGGATTCGACCGGCTCAACGCCATGGTGCCGCTGGCCGAGCTCTACCGCTACTCGACGACCCTCTCGTCGCTCACCTCCGGATCGGCGACCTACTCGATGAAGTTCTCCTCCTACGAGCAGGTGCCCGCCGACGTGCAGGAGAAGCTGCTCAAGGCCTACACCGATACCGACGACGAGTAGGCATCGGACCGCATTCCAACGGCGGACGGGGCATTCGTGTCCCGTCCGCTTTTTTTGCGGCCGGTCCGCCCCCGCCGGCGGGCTGCCGCCTCCGGCACTCCCCGTGCCTCGATCCGGGCACAGGCGCCCGTGCGTAGCTGTGGCCGCGATATTATCCGGGCTGTGTTAAATTAATGTTAACATTGGGTAACAAAACCGTTTCATCGGAAAAAATGCCGTAACTTTGTTCAACATTTGCATCAACACCTTCCATGAGCGAAATCTACACCGTCATCATCGGCATCCTGGGTGTCCTCGCCATTTCGGGCCTCTTCGTCGGCGTGACGAACGACGCCGTCAACTTCCTGAACTCCGCGATCGGCTCCAAGGTCGCCTCCATGAAGGTCATCCTCTCGGTCGCCTCCGTCGGTATCCTCATCGGCGTGGTGACCTCGAGCGGCATGATGGAGGTCGCACGCAGCGGCATGTTCAACCCGGGGCTCTTCACCTTCCACGAGGTCATGATGCTCTACCTGGGCGTGATGTTCGCCAACGTCATCCTGCTCGACCTCTACAACTCGTGGGGACTTCCCACCTCGACGACCGTCTCGCTGATCTTCTGTCTGCTCGGCTCGGCCATCGCCGTGTCGATCTACAAGATCTCGAACGACCCGGCGCTCGGCATCGGCGCGCTGGGCGAGTACATCAACACCTCGCGCGCCATGGGTATCGTCTCGGCGATCCTCCTCTCGGTGGTCATCGCCTTCACCTGCGGCACGATCGTGATGTACATCTCGCGCCTGATCTTCTCGTTCCGCTACACGGCGACGTTCCGCCGCTACGGAGCCCTCTGGTGCGGCGCCTCGCTCACCTCGATCGTCTACTTCGCCCTCTTCAAGGGGCTCAAGACGGTCCTCGACGGACACGCCTTCATCGAGTTCGTCGACCGCCACCTGCTGCTGTCCCTGCTCGCCTGCTGGATCGTCTGCTCGCTCGCGCTCTTCTTCATCCAGCGGCTGAAGATCAACATCCTGCGCATCACGATCCTCTCGGGCACCTTCGCCCTGGCCCTCGCCTTCGCAGGCAACGACCTGGTGAACTTCATCGGCGTGCCGGTGGCCAGCTTCGACGCCTTCTCGATCGCCCGCCACTCGGGCGACTCGAACATGCTCATGGAGGCCCTGAACGAGAACGTCCCGGCCAACTTCGTGATCCTGCTCACCGCGGGCGTCATCATGATCGCCACGCTCTGGACCTCGAAGAAGGCCATGCACGTCTCCGAGACCGAAATCTCGCTCTCGGCACAGGGCGACGAGGGGCAGGAGCAGTACGGCTCGTCGCTCTTCTCGCGCACGATCGTCCGCGCGGCGCTCAACATCAACACGGGGGTCGAGCGGGTCATCCCGCCGCGCGTGCGTACGGCCATCGCCCACCGCTTTGAATACGAGGATGTCGAGCACAGCGGCGCCCCCTACGACATGATCCGCGCCACGGTCAACCTCACCACCTCGGCGCTGCTCATCGCCATCGCCACGTCGCTCAAGCTGCCGCTGTCGACCACCTACGTCTGCTTCATGGTGGCCATGGGTTCGTCGCTCGCCGACCGCGCCTGGGGCCGCGAGAGCGCCGTCTATCGCATCTCGGGCGTCATGACCGTCGTGGCCGGATGGTTCGTCACGGCGCTGGGCGGATTCCTGATCGCCTTTGTCGTCGGGCTGGCACTCATCTACGGCGGCATCCCGGCTTTCGTCATCATCACGGTGCTCTGCAGCTGGATGCTCATCCACAGCAACTTCCGCAAGAAGGACGACAAGAGCGGCGCGGCAGCACCCGCCGTCCAGACCAACGAGGACATCATCGCTTCGCTGCGTGAGGAGGTTTGTGCCACGATGGAGAGTGCCACGAAGATCTACGACCGCACGCTGATCGCCGTGATGCAGGAGAACCGCAAGGTGCTGCGCGACATGGTCAAGGAGTCCAACGACCTCTTCTACCACTCGCGCGACCGCAAATACACGCTGCTGCCGACGCTCAAGAAGCTGCAGGGCAACGACGTCAACACGGCTCACTACTACGTGCAGGTGGTCGACTACCTCAACGAGATGACCAAGGCGCTGATGCACATCACGCGCCCGGCCTTCGAGCACATCGACAACAACCACGAAGGGCTCTCGAAGGAGCAGGTCAAGGACCTGATGGACATCAACGACGACGTGGAGTCGATCTACCGCCGCATCAACCAGATGCTGCGCGAGGGCGACTTCGCCGACATCGAGACGGTGCTCTCGCTGCGCGACATGCTCTTCGAGTCGATCGCCGAGGCCATCAAGTCGGAGCTTACGCGCATCAACGAGGCCCGCTCGAACACCAAGGCCTCGATGCTCTACCTGACGATCCTGAACGAGACGAAGAACATGGTGCTCCAGTCGCGCAACCTGCTCAAGTCGCAGCAGTACTTCCTCAAGCACCGCAACGGTCCCACGACCTGGATCAAACAACAATAGGACATGGACATCGCACAAGCCAAACGCCGCGAGAACATCGCCGAATACATCCTCTACCTGTGGCAGCTGGAGGACCTGCTGCGGGCCTTGCAGTTCAGCCCCGAGGCGATCTACTCGCAGCTCATCGCCCCGCGCAAGGACCTCGACGAGACGCGCCGCCCGGTCTTCCTCATGTGGTACATGGACATCGTCAACCTGCTGCGCGAGGAGGGCAAGGAGGAGAAGGGGCACCTCGAGCACACGCTGCACCTGATCCGCGACCTGCACGACCTGCACCTGCAGCTGATGAAGCTGCCCGCCGGAGCGCACTACCGTCAGACCTACGCCCGGCTGGAGCCGCTGCTGCCGCGCCTGCGCGAGGTGATGGGCAATCCGGGCATGAGCGACACGGAGCTCTGCTTCCGGGCGCTCTACGCCACGATGCTCTACCGCATCAAGGGCGAGGGCGACAAGTCCGCCGTGGCGGACACCATCGAGTTCATCTCGCCCGTGATCGGCGAGCTGGCCGCCATGCACGGCAAGGTCGAGCGCGGTGAGATCGACCTCTTCAAGCAGAGCGAGCAGTAAGAAGAAGCGGAGGCGGGAAGCCGCAACGAAAAAACGGGACCGGTCATGCGACGGGTCCCGTTCTCTTTTTCTGTCAGCGGGTGGATGGCGGCCTTTTCTGTCAGGTGGGAGGGGGGGGGCGGGAATCCCGCCCGAACAGCGCAGGTGCCGGCCCGGTGCGGCCGAATGAGATCAGACGCCGGAGGTCAGTCGATCTCCAGCCCCATGATGTAGTCGTTCATGTAGTATCCCTCCCCGATCGGGAAGTCGCCTTCGCGCAGGCGCCGCATGCCCATGTGCTCGTAGAAGTGCAGGGCGCGGTTCTGCCGGTTGACGTTCAGCTCCATGAGGCAGCGGCCGGGATGCACGCTGCGGATGTAGGCCACGGCGTGGCGGAAGAGCGCGGCTCCGGCGCCGATGCCCTGGTACCGGGGCAGGACGTAGATCTTTTGCAGGTGAAACAGATCGGGGCCCTGCCGCTCGACGGAGAGGTAGCCGCACGGCTCGCCGTCGGTCTCGGCGATGAAGTAATGGTGCCCCTCGGCCAGCTGCCGACGCAGGCTCGCTTCGGAGTACATCCACTCCATCATGTAGTCCAGCTGCCCGGGGGTGAGCAGCTCCCGGTAGGTGGCGGGGAAGGCCTCGCCGGCCAGCCGGCGGATCAGGTCGATATCACGCTCGGAAGCGTCGCGAATCGTCAACATTGGGAAACGGATTCAAGGGTTTTCGACAAAATAACCGGGGCCGGAAGCGGGGGGGGGTCCAACAGTCCGGTGCTCCGGAGGTCCGAGGGCCCGGCAGTTCGGCCGCGGCCCGGTTGCGGCAGCATCAATGAAAAAAGGCCGACATCAGCCGGCCTTTGTTTCATTCGCGCGCGAGAATTAAGCGTACTTGAACGTCGATTCGTCCGAGACGGTCAGCTTCTTGCGGCCCTTTGCACGACGTGCTGCCAGCACCTTGCGGCCTTCCGCCGTAGCCATACGCTTGCGGAAACCATGCTTGTTGATTCTCTTCCGGCGCGAGGGCTGGTAAGTTCTCTTCATTGCCATAGCTATATCCTTTTTGTTGTTTCAGACATTTTTACGGATTGCAAAAGTACAACAAAAAAGTGATCCGCAAAAATTTTTCACGAAAATATTTCAAAATGACGGGCAAAAGCACGAAATCTTGCTAACTTTGTCAAAGACCGCGACACGTTTCGCGCCAACGAACACCGCAACAGCCATGGCAATATTCAAGGTCGAAGGAGGACACCGCCTCCACGGCAGCATCACCCCCCAGGGCGCCAAGAACGAGGCGCTGCAGATTCTCTGTGCCACCCTGCTGACCCCCGAGCGGGTCACAATCAGCAACATCCCCCGCATCCTGGATGTCCTGCAGCTCATCGAGCTGCTGCGCCGCATGGGCGTCGAGGTCGAGCAGCTCGCCGACGACACCTACTCGTTCCGGGCCCGCGACATCGACTTCGACTACCTGCGCACGGACGACTACCGCCAGCGCTGCACGCGCCTGCGCGGCTCGGTGATGCTCATCGGCCCGATGCTGGCACGCTTCGGCATGGGATTCATTCCCCGCCCGGGCGGCGACAAAATCGGACGCCGGCGCCTCGACACCCACTTCCTGGGATTCCAGAAGCTCGGCGCGAAGTTCAATTTCGACGTCGCCGACGACTTCTTCATGGTCGAGGCCGACGAGTTGCGCGGCACCTACATGCTGCTCGATGAGGCATCCGTAACCGGCACGGCCAACATCGTGATGGCCGCCGTGCTGGCCAAGGGGATCACGACAATCTACAACGCGGCGTGCGAACCCTACCTGCAACAGCTCTGCAAGATGCTCAACCGCATGGGCGCCCGAATTTCGGGCATCGCCTCGAACCTGCTGACCATTGAGGGCGTCGAGGCGCTGGGCGGCACGGAGCACACGCTGCTGCCCGACATGATTGAGGTGGGCAGCTTCATCGGCATGGCCGCCATGAACCGCTCGGAGCTGACCATCCGCAACGTCTCTTACGAGAACCTCGGCATCATCCCGGCGCAGTTCGCCCGCATGGGCATCCATTTCGAGCAGCAGGGCGACGACATCTACATCCCGCAGCAGGACCACTACAGCATCGAGACCTTCCTCGACGGGTCGATCATGACCATCGCCGACGCCCCGTGGCCGGGCCTGACGCCCGACCTGCTGTCGATCTTCCTGGTCGTGGCCACGCAGGCCAAGGGGGCGGTGCTGATTCACCAGAAGATGTTCGAAAGCCGCCTCTTTTTCGTCGACAAACTCATCGACATGGGGGCGCAGATCATCCTCTGCGACCCGCACCGCGCCACGGTCATCGGACATGACCGCCGCCTGCAGCTGCGGGCCACGCGCATGACCTCGCCCGATATCCGCGCCGGCGTGGCGCTGCTCATCGCCGCCATGTCGGCCGACGGCGTCTCGACGATCCAGAACATCGACCAGATCGACCGCGGATACAAGGACATCGACCGCCGCCTGAACGCCCTCGGCGCAAGGATCACGCGCGTCGACGAGTGCAGCCGCTGATCGCGGCCCGCCGGTTTACCATCCCGCTCCGCGCGGCACGCCGCCGTGCGAAGATGGTTTGTGTGCGGTCCCGCGCACACACGCAACAGAAAACACAAGAGAGGCAATACAGAACAGAGAGACTATGTTTTTGGAGAATGCCAGCCGCAAGGGCTGGATCGAAGTGATCTGCGGCTCGATGTTCTCGGGCAAGACCGAGGAGCTCATCCGCCGCCTGAAACGGGCGCAGTTCGCCCACCTGCGGGTCGAAATCTTCAAACCCCGCATCGACGTGCGCTATTCGGAGGAGGAGGTCGTCTCGCACGACGCCAACGCCATCCGCTCGACACCGGTCGAGTCGCCGCAGAACATCCTGCTGATGACCGCGGATGTCGATGTCGTGGGCATCGACGAGGCCCAGTTTTTCGATGCGAGCATCGTGGAGGTCTGCCGGCAGCTGGCCGACAGCGGCGTGCGCGTAATCGTCGCGGGGCTCGACATGGACTACACGGGCAAGCCCTTCGGTCCGATGCCCGAGCTGATGGCCACGGCCGAATACGTCACGAAGGTGCACGCCATCTGCGTGCGCTGCGGCAACCTCGCGCACCACTCGCACCGCCTGACGGCCGACGAAAAGCAGGTGATGCTCGGGGCGCAGGACAGCTACGAACCCATCTGCCGCCACTGCTTCCGCGAACTGCGGCTTGCCGAAACAGCGAAAAAGAGCGAATAGACAACCAACCCCGTCATACGACAGCAGCCCGCCCCGCCAAGCGGCGCGCCGCATCTAACCTTGATCCCCTTAGCGCCGAGCTTCATTGCTCTGCCGATAGACTGCTTCATTGCTCTTCTGAATGAGATTCTATCTTCAAGATCGTGTGCGATCTTTTCTGCAACGAGCTGTGCATTGATGTCAGGCTGCTTTACCTCAACGATG
>ERZ780025.797-NODE-797-length-11193-cov-3.439397_pt1 | contig 11193 bp, 8 predicted proteins | sample MGYA00511862_ERZ780025 | MGnify/ENA primary metagenome ERZ780025 (study PRJEB29588, sample SAMEA2156186) | human gut metagenome | biome: human gut; feature: human-associated habitat; material: faeces | place: Denmark | collected 2008/2010 ...
AACCCACCTGCCGCCGCCCTCGAAATATCTTCCTGGCTGCGCGGCCGGGGAATGAAAAGCGAGATTCTTCACGGAGAGCTCCCCGAGACCATCAAGCGTATTTTTGTCCTGCACAGCAATTTCGTGGCACAACGCAGCCTTTTCGGCATGCGCATCGGCGTAATGGGCACTCCGTCCAGCTGGCTCGTTGCCAGCAATGTGGATTATCTGCTTGCCAAACGCCGCTGGGGTATCGAGTACACAGACGTCTCATTGGACCGCATTTATGAATACTACGGACAGATAACGGACGACGAGGTGGGCGAAGCATGCGCCGGACTGGCAGGAAAAGCGCTTGCCTGCCGAGAGGCAAGCCCCGAAGACATGATAAAAGCCATGCGGCTGTATCGAGCCATCAAGAGGATTGTAGAGGAAGAGCGACTGAGCGCCATTACCCTCAGCTGCTTCCGCCTGATAGACCAAACGGGAACCACCGGCTGCCTTGCCCTTGCCTTGCTGAACGACGAAGGAATCATTGCCGGATGTGAAGGCGATTTGCAATCCGTCTTCACCATGCTGGCCGTAAAAGTGCTGACGGGGAAAAACTCCTTCATGGCCAATCCTTCCATGATAAATGCCCGTACCAATGAAATCATATTGGCACACTGCACCATCGGCATCGCACAAACGGAGCAGTTCATCATACGCAACCATTTTGAGACGGAAAGCGGCATCGGTATTCAGGGAATCCTGCCGACGGGAGATGTAACCATCGTAAAATGCGGAAGCGAAAGCCTGGACGAATATTACTTGAGCACCGGCACGCTTGTTGAGAATACAAACTACATCAATATGTGCCGCACCCAAGTGCGGATAAAAATGAACTCCCCTGCCGACTATTTCCTCAAGACACCGCTGGGCAACCACCACATCATGCTGTATGGCAATTACGAGGATATATTGGAAGAGTTCCTGCAAGCCAATGCCTGCAAACGGATTGAATGATTACTCGTTCGCATCCGGTATCACCACCTCGAAACGCGTTCCTTTTCCCAACTCTGAGGAGACCGAGATAGAACCATGCAGGCGGTTTACGATGGTCTGGCAAATGCTCAGCCCCAAACCGGCGCCCTGCGTAAAGCTGTCTTCTTTGTAAAAGCGTTCGAAGATATGTTTCTGGGCGTCTTCAGAGATACCGCTTCCCGTGTCTTCGACAAAGATGGTGGTATATCCTTCCCGGTTCGTGACATAGCCGAAGGTGATGCTGCCCGTTACCGTGAATTTCTTGGCATTGTTTATCAGGTTGTTCACGACCTGCTTCAAGCGGACGGAATCGGTGATGACCAATTTGTCTTCCCCTTCCGGAATCTCTATACGCAGCTCTACATCCCGAGGCATACTCAGACGCTGGGATTCATGGACCTCCTGCATGATAAACGCCAGGTTGAATGCTCCGAACTTAAAGTCCATCGTGCCCGATTCTATGCGCGAGAGGTCCAGAATATCGTTTATCAACGCCAGCAGCAATGTACAGTTGATGTTGATTGTTTCGACGAACTGCTTTACCTCTTCCGGAGAAAAAGCGTCCAAATCCTTCAACAAATCCGAGAAGCCGACAATGGCATTCAAAGGGGTGCGTATCTCATGGCTCATATTGGCAAGAAACGCAGATTTGAGCTTGTCGGCCTGCAAGGCACGGTCACGTGCGGCAATCAAGGCCTCTTCCGTATCCTTGTAACGCTGGATGCTCTGGCATACTCCCAATACCATGTATGGGGTATCAACCGTCAGTCCGTCATAAGCGGTACTGCGGAACTCCCACCATTCATAGCTCCCATCCGCACTCTTCAACCGGAAACTCATCCGTGAATTGATTTCATTGCCCAACAGAATGGCATCAAAATTCCTGCGCGTATGCAGCAAGTCTTCCGGATGTATAAGGGTGTCCATCTCATCACGTGCCAGCAAGTCCGTATCATCGGTATACCCGAAACGGCGCAGCAATCCACCCGGGAAATGGAAACGGTTCATATGCATGTTGTACTGCCACGGATAAATGGAGCTTTCCTCCACCGCCATATTGAAGAAGCGTCTCTGCATCTCTTCTTCGGAGATATTGCGGCATACAATCGCCATTCCCGTCATCTTTTCATTGGCAAAGATAGGTACTACCTCGCCGGAAACGGGGAAATACGTTCCCTGATGGTTTTCCTGCATGAAGGCTTTCTCCGGAATAGGAATAGGTCTCTTTCCGGTACGTACTTTCTTCAACAAGTCCTGCAGGATGTTTTCTCCATTCATGTAAATCCTGAAAATGGAGCCGGCCATCTGCCCTTCATAGAAACGGGACGTATAGGTTTCGGAAGAAAGTCCCAACATCTGTAACAACGGACGGTTGACAAAATGGATGCGCAGGTCGGTATCATACGTAATCAAGCCGTCGCGAATGGAACAGAAGATATTGTCGAACTCGTCGCGCTGCTCCACCAGGCGGTGCTGTATCAACAAGCGGGTCTGGGCATGTATGCGCTTACGCGACTCCCTGCGGTTGGCACGGAAAAGCCAGGCAACCAGCAGCACCAATGCCCCGACAATCAGCGAATAGAACAGAATGAACCAGACACGGTAACGCTCCATCAACGGTATATTCAAAATGATGCCCTTGCTCTCCGCACGGTTCGTGTCCACACGGAAAAACTGCAACTGTTTGTAATCGAACAGCAACTTGCCCCCAAAGTCCTTTACTTCCAATGAGGCGGGTGACTTGCCCTTCAAAATACTTGCAGCCTGCCGGCCGGCAGCAAAAGCATCCTCTCCGGGAACGGCATCATACACACACAGAACACCGTTCGTCATAGCCAGGTTCTGGCTGGTAAACACGGGGGCCTTCAACTTCAAGGAAAGAAAGGGAATCCATTTGGGAGCAATGACAATATGCTTGTAGGCATTGTAGTCATAGCAAATGGAAGTGATGATAGAGTTCAAGGACTTGGCCTGCACATTCAGCACTTTCAACTCATGCTCCGGATAGTTGCTCTTTATGCGTTCCCAGGATTCCTCCACAGCCTTAACCCCTTTAAGGCTCAGGAAACTGCTGTCGGACAGACAGACCAACTCCCTGCGGGAAGGAAACATGCGGACAGCCGCATCCAGCAAGACATCGAAATCCGTTTTCGAAACATAGCCGGAGACGTTGGGCATTCTTTCAAAGACTCTCTCATCCGGGTATTTGATACCCGAAACCACTACCGGTATCTGATAAGGCAGGGAATCACCGCAATGGGTCAATGTGAAGAAAGCCTCATCGCTGGAGGTCACAATCAAGTCCGTTTTCCGTTGCCTGGCACGCTCGCAGATGCGGCGCATGATGAAGCACTCGGAAGCGAAAGACCAGTAATCGGCATTCAGATATTCAGTAGTGATATTGGCTTTAACTCCCCCCTTGTCCAGTCCGTTCTCCAAATTTTCTGTCAGAAGGCTGTGCCAAGGAGTATTTTTTGTATAGGACTGTATGAAAAGTACATTGTACGTACGTCCCGTAGCCGAAAGTGTTCCCGACATCAACCACAACAAGCCTGCAAACAATGGAAAGAAAAGGCGTTTCATCATAATATAGATTTTGTATACTCAACGCAAAACTCTTATTCGTCACGCAAATATACAAGTTATATTGAGAATGAGCACAGATTATTCAAAAAAAACTCACTCATCGTGCAATGCTTCGGCAGGCTGTACCTTCATGGCCCGTGAAGCCGGATACCAGATTCCTGCAATCACCATCAATGCCATCAATATCCAGACAATAGAAACGCATATGACAAATCTCCCCCAAGTGGCATCCGTGGCTTCCGTAAAAGTGACATCTGCCATAACCATATTGATACATATCATCAAAGCGGGGATGGAAGCAAGTGCCAACAGCAGCAACCCTTCACCCAGCAATTGCCAGCGTATTCTTCCGCGGCTGCTGCCCATGGCCATGCGCAAAGCAATCTCGCTGCGGCGATGGCGGGTACGGAACCAAAAAGTTCCCATCAGCCCGATGAATACATTGAAAACAAAGAATATCACAATGAGCCTTGCGCTGCGGATATACGGGGTGATTCCTTCGGCAGCATCCCGCTCTATCTTCTGGTCCTTATAGCTCTGTATGTCGAAAAGATAGAATGGAGCGACCTGCAGCTGCGACATCATATCCTGATAAAAACGAGCTGCAAAATTATCCGTATCCGCCTCCGGACGTATCCGTAGGGAGATGAACGGGAGGTACTGGTCCTCATAGAACCAACCGGGGAAAGGAGTCAGGACAAAAGGTCCGTAACGGGCATAGTCATCCGTCTTCTGCAAGGCACAGACTGCAGAGACACGGTAACGGAGACCTCCGCTGTAATAATCCAGAAACTCGCGGCCCACCGCCCCGGCACTTGTCTGAAAAAGACTGTCTGCCAAATCACGGGTCACCACGGCAGGCAGAGGACTGGCAGTGGAATTCCAATCCGAGACATTCCCCTGCAACAGCGGAATGCGCATGACGTCGAAATATTCGGGAGACACATAGCGCACTGTAGTCTCGACAACATGCACGCTGTCCGTCGTATACCCCTGGTAAACACGCCCGCGGGTATAAGTATCGGTACCCAGCCACGTGGCAGCACTTTCCACTGCAGGATATTGCCTGATACGCCGGAGCACTTCCTCCATCGGCTTGAACCAGAAGGTCTGCAGGCTGTCTTCCGACGTGCACGGCACTATCTGTGTGGGATTGCAGGAAATCCTTATCTTATAGACATGCTCCAAATCATACCCCTTAGGCTGCCGTTCTGCATGGGCAAAGCCATAGAGTACATCCACACAATACCACATCAATGTAAATACAATCAACAGCTCGGCAAACAGCCAGCCGTTACTGCGGCGCTGGTTCCATATCTGGTGTAAAATAGAATGTATCATACTCGTTACTGTTTTAATTGGGATTCGTTTATCCGCTCATTCTCCGCCAAGAACCTCGGCTATAGGGCGACGGGTGGCATGCCAGGCAGGAATAAACACAGAAAGCAGGTTGAACAACAGACACACCACCAATACAGCCACGAAAACCGCAGGACGGAGGAAGAGCCAGACGCTTACATCAAAATTCGTTCCGGGAGCACCATCGCCAAGCATCCAGTCCTTACCCAGCCATAGGAATATGCACGAAAAGAGAAAACCGAGCAATGCGCCGGCAAATGCCAAGGCCAGGTTCTCGCGGAGCAACTGCACCATCAAGGTAGAACGGCTGACGCCGTATGCTTTCCTTACCGCAAGCTCAGCCATGCGACGGGACATTTGCGAAGATATAAGTCCGCTGACATTGATAGCGGGCACAATAAGCAATATCAAACCCAGGATGATGCAGGTTACGGCAGGACTCATCGTGTCATTACGGAAGAACTGCCGTTCCGTATAGGTGCTGAGGTCGGGAAGCTCCAGTTCATATTCGACCAGTATCTCGTTGAAGCGGGCAAGCGACTGTTCTATCTGCCGCTTGAGTTCCTCTCTGCCGACACCGGGCTTGACAAGGGCCACAGCCTCGAAATCTCCCCGTAGCCCTTCACTGCCCAGACCGGAATCCCGGGTGGAATAAGGCATCCACAACTCTCCATAGGCAAATGTGAACAGAGAGCTCACATCCTTGGTGACCCCGACAATGCGCTTAGGGCGAAAGTTGACAAAATAATTTTTGCCAATGGCTGCTTCGGCAGACCCGAAAGCTTCGCGAGCAAGCTGTTCGCCTATAACCACGACATCCCGGCAAGCATCGAACTCTTCGGTACTGAAAAGACGGCCCGCCACAAGAGGGATATCGTAGACACGCCAATAGTTCAAATCCACCTGACGAACCGTACGGCGCATTCCCCGCACGGGCGAATCCCCACAGTATCTAAGATAGGTAGGTCCCAGATAGGTGACAAGTTCCGCACCCGGAAGTTCTGCGAAAATAGCGTTGACAGCCCGATAAGACATGCCCGTATTGGAATTGCTGTGGTCGGACTTGCGGTAAGAGTATCCATAAGAAGAATATACCATGCTACTGCGGTGCGACTCGGGAGCCAAGTCAGCCGTCTGGATGTCATACACCATGTAAATGACCATGACAAAGGTTATACTCACTGCCGTACCGATGACGGAAACAGCACTGAAAAAGGGATTCTGGCGGATAAGAGCTAAAATTTGTTCCATAGCTTTCTATTCATCGTGCAATGCTTCGGCAGGCTGCACCTTCATCGCCTTGCGGGCAGGAATACCTATACCGATGACAATCATTAGGGTAATCAGCACAAAGCTGATGGCAGCACAGAGCAGCAGGCGGTCCCACTCCAACGTCGTACCGTTCCTCCAGGAATTCAACTCCAGGTGTGCAAGATTATAATCGATGAGCAATGCAACGGGGGTGACAATTGCCAACAACAATATCCCTTCACTAAGCAGCCGGCTGAAGATGGCACGGTCTGTCGCTCCATGCGCTTTGTGCAGTGCTATCTCCGAACGGCGTTGCTGCGTACGGAACCAGAATGTTCCGAGCAAGCCGAGGAAAATGTTCAGCAGCAGGAATCCCATACCCATCACATAGTTACGGATGTCATTGGTCCATGCCTGCTGGTAGTTGCGACGAATATCCTTGAAAGAACGTATCTCCGAAATGAAGATATTGCCTATGCGGAACTGGCTCTCACTGTCTGCCTTCAGCCTCTCAATGAAGTCATTGTCCTGCCCTTCACGGACGCGGACACAAAGTTCGAGACCGATATAGTAGAAACTCTGCTTCACCATCATGGAATATGAGCTTCGCGCCTGGTCATAATCGTGATAGCGTACATTTTGCAGTGCAGCACCCAGCCGGTAGGTCTTCGTAGTATCACCAAAAAGATAGAACCGCTGGCCTACGAGATCTGTCATCCGGCGGTCGTATTTCCGGTAGAGGTTATCCGAAGCCATAAACTCCCCGCGCTCCAACATTTCAGCCAATTGTTCGGGTGTCTCGCCACGCGTGCCCCGATAGCGGAATACACGGGGAAAGTCCGGTGTCACTAACCTGCGGATGGTCCAACCGGGAGAACGCAAAGTGTCATAGCTTACTTCAGCGCCTGAATTGCTTCCGTTGTAAGGATATGAATTCTGCGAAAGGCTGACCGCTTCTATCTCCGGCCGACGACGCAGACGCTCCAACAACTCGGCTATGTCATCGTGGGTTTGCTGAGAGGTATGCCCGGCTATGTAGTCGGGACTTTTGGGTGTCAGTTCCCCCAACTCTATAAGGTAGCAGTGCTCTATATTAAAGCCTCTCGGCTCCAGATAGGTGGCGGCGCGCGTGTAGAGATAGTCTACCACGTACCACATCACTACACTCACTACCAATAACTCCAACACCAACCATAGGTTTGAGAGCCATTCATTCTTTATCTGTGTAAGAAGTTTCTTAGTCATTTTCTTCAATGATTAATGTTTTGTGATGGAGTTATTTATGCAAACGTCCGCCCAATGCATTTACAATCCCTATTCTTGATGCACGCCATGCGGGAATACCGGAACTTAGTAAGTTTAGCACAAAGCAGAACAACAACGCCCAGCCAAAGGTGGAGCCATGCAGCAATATGCTCGCATCCACTGCCGGAGGACTCAGCGTCTGGCTGAATTCCTGCGCAAACAGCAGTGTATTTCCCAAATAAGCGAATGCTACACTCAGCAACAATCCCATCACCCCTGCCAGCAATGTCACCACCAGATTTTCTGCAATGATTTGCCCCATCAGTTCCAGTCTCGTTGAACCGAATGCCCGGCGCACACCAATCTCTGCCACACGCTGGCGCAGACGGCTCTGCGTCATCGAGCTGAGGTTGATGGCAGGAACAATCAGTAGAATGATGAAGATAATGAGACGCTGCCTGCGTGCCTGGTCCACGTCCGGTTCGATGTTGGCAGCCATTCCTGCGGCATTTTTCTCCTGGTCATAAGGACGGTTACGGTAAATCAACGAATAACCATTCTCGCCAATTACAGTGTCGTACTCCTGACGGCGGCGTTCCGTCTCCTCACGAATAGCGGGAAAATCATCACGGCTTTTCGCCAGAATGGTAACGCTCATCATCCCCATATGCTCATCACTCCATGTGCTTTTCGTTATCTCAGTAGAAGTATAGGGCACCCATACCTGCGCATAGGCAGTGTTGGCCAAAGTAGAAACATCCTTCACTACACCGGACACTGTATAAGGAGCATGGTTCAAAAGGAATTCGCGACCAACAGCCTCCGTTGTCTGGAATAACCTGCGCGCTACACTTTCCGTAATTACCGCTACGGGTAGTCCGGCATCGAATGTAGCCTGGTCATAAGGTTTCCCGGCAACAAAAGAAAAATCAAACACACGCCAGAAAGTATCATCTGTCTGCAACAGGTCGATACCCGTTGCAGGTTGTCCCGGCAGATTCACGGGGGTAGAAATGACCATACAGGTATAAATCGTTACTGCTTCGGGGGTCTTCAGCGATTTGAAGCACTCAAGCGCAGTCTTTATCCCCATCGGTCCGTTGGAACTGTTTCCCTCTCCCCAGCTTTTGTTGGTGATGCTCATATAATGCACATGTAGAAAGCGGTCGCGGTTGCTCTCCGGAGCAAACGGAGCTACCTTCACCTGCTGCATCATCACCACCAGCATGATGAGGAAGATGGCAAGTGCCGTACCGGCTATGCTGACGGCACTAATCATCGGTTGCTGCCGCAACTGTGCCCAGGCTTGTGTGAAGTATTGCTTTATCATATTGATATTTACGATTAGACGATTTACTATTTACGATTGGTGTTACCGCTACTCAACGGCCCACCTTCAGGTTACATGTATTCACTCCGCCTATGCCTCCTTTAGAAATGTCAGCATGCCCGGCAGTTCCGCTCAAAGTGACGTCACCCACACCACTCATTCTGGCAGTCAAATAATCGCAGACTACATGAATATCGGCGCTACCTACTCCGCGTAAAGTAACTTTCAGCTCGTCACACGTCAAATCGGATACATTCACTTCACCCACTCCCTTTACCTCAAATGACACTTCATCCAGTTTCAAGGGCTTCTCACAATTGAATTCCCCTACACCGGTAAACTCCACCTTCTTCAAATCAGGAGCCGAAATCCAAATGGTCACGCCATCTTTCTGATTTCTCATGCTCTTGTTTTTCCTATCCTTGAAGCCTATCAGCAGACAGCCGTCCTTCACTGTGGTTTCTGTATTCTTCACGTGCTTCTCCTTACCTTCAATCTTGAAAGAATAAGTGTCACTCTGTGTAAAATAAATTGTTCCCACAGACGTTATCTCAATGGACGAAAAGGCATCCACTTTGCGCACTTCACTCACTTTGGTATCTTGTGCATAAACACTCAGCATACCTACAAATGTCAATATCAATGCAATGATAATACCTACTATATTAGTTTTCATTTTTCTTCTTTTTTATTGTTAATCCTCTATTGTTTTTCATACTACTCTTCATGCAACGCCTCTGCCGGCTCAATCTTCATAGCCTGCCGTGCCGGAAACCATATTCCAATCACTACCATCAGAGCTATCAGTAACCAAGCCCCTAGAGAACCTGCAAGGAAGCGTATCACACTCCACTCTATCGGCCAAGTGGATATGAGAGAGGTACGTCCTATAGTAAATTCCGCCATCCCCACATTGTAGCATACAACCATGGCAGGCAATGTCACTAACGCCAATAACAGTAACCCCTCACCTATCAGTAAACGAAACACACCGCCACGCGTACTGCCCATCGCCATCCGTAGAGCTATCTCCGAACGGCGGCGGCGAGTACGGAACCAGAAGGTGCCTATTAACCCCAAAAATACATTCACCAGCAGGAAGAGCACCACCACAGCCTGACTGTTCACCTTATCCGTATCGCCATTCATCACCTCGAACTGCAACTGTTGTTCAGTATAGGGAGCGGCATCTGCCACAAACGCATTGTCCGTGTCCAGTTTAGGCGCTATTTCGCGCAGAAACTTCTCCCGATAATCCGGTCCGTCGGCAGCAGGCTTCACGCGGAAAACAATCTGCGACCAATTGTCGGCAAACTCTGCCTTAATCATATTCTCTCCCAAATGATAAAAGAACCAAGGTTCCTCAACTCCATAACGATAGGAACGGAAAGCACCGGTCTTCCCCATCTGCTTGATGATTGTAACAGAATCACCATTACCTAACGGCGTAGTCTGCGAAAACTCCGGCATTTTCTTACGAAAACGTTCAAAAGCGGCATTACTCAGTGTCACATTGTTCCATCCTGCGGGAGTGTCCCGGAACGGGTGACGCGGGTCCTCACTTATCCGGAAAACATCCATATATCCTCCAGTCGTATAAATACAGCGTCCTTGCACCCAGGAAGTATCTTGCACAACCAACGGCATTGTAACTATTACTGCCACTCATCGGAAGGCTCCAATAACAAAGGGCAGCTGCCTCTACGGAAGGCTCTTGTTCCAATTTCGCCAATATACCCAGATATTTATCGGCATCAGTCAGACTCGTATCCCGACTTTCTCCACCTACAACGGTGGATAATTTATAGACATGTTCAATATTATAACCCAGCGGACGGTAGAAAGTATATTTCATGCATCCCAGTGAGTCACAGAGGAACCACATCACGATGAATACCAGGAAGAGTTCAGCCAACACCCATCCATTACTGCGCAGGCGCGACCAAATCATGTGTAAATTATGTAATATAAATTTCATAAGATCTCCTTTTCTTATTTATCGTTCAATGAGTCCACAATCGTGCGGCGAGTGGCAAGCCAGGCAGGCAGTCCTGCACTCAGCAGATTTATCAACAGGCAAAAGACAAAGGCCAGCACAAACACCGCCGGACTGAACAATGCACCCATACTCAGACTGAAATCGCCCGCCGTACCAATGTTATCGCTGTTGGTAAACAACCACGTACGCATGGCGTAAACAGCAAGGTAGCTGAATATCAAGCCTACCACACCTCCTATCAATGTCAATACCAGATTTTCATTCAATATCTGACGGACAAGTGTACCATCCGTAGCTCCAAAAGCTTTGCGCACACCCAACTCACTGACACGTTGTTGCATGCGGCTATTACTCAGCCCGCACAGATTGAGCGAGGGTACCAGCAGGATAATGAACAAGGCAATTCCATATTGCAGATAAA
>ERZ780025.799-NODE-799-length-11172-cov-2.481695_pt1 | contig 11172 bp, 10 predicted proteins | sample MGYA00511862_ERZ780025 | MGnify/ENA primary metagenome ERZ780025 (study PRJEB29588, sample SAMEA2156186) | human gut metagenome | biome: human gut; feature: human-associated habitat; material: faeces | place: Denmark | collected 2008/2010 ...
TTGGATGATTTCATGAATTGCTTCTCCATTTTGCAGGATTTCCCGGGAAGGAAATGCTGCATTTCTTTGTGCGGTTGTTAATGTTTTTTCGATGACCCTGGGCAGGATGCCAGCAGGATTGTTCCGTGCTGTGCACTCCCACAATCCTGCTCGATAGTCGCATATCGTGGGATTATCATCCCACTTTTATGCTCCTATCTTGGCGGGTCAAGAAGTCAAAACGCCTTCTGCAAGCAAGTATGCGTCGGCTTTTTTGACTTTTTGACCCTGGCATCCTATATGATACAGGATTTTTTCATATTTACAAATGCAAAATCGGCGTAAAAAGGAAGAAAAAAATTAAATATGTACGAAATGTGAACAAAACCTTATAAAATTCATAAAATGTTTTAAAATTAGAAAAAAACTATTTACAAACCAAAAAAAAGGTGGTATCCTCACTTTCGTATTAAAGAAACGGCATAGTTTTAAAATGCCTGGTTTTGATTTAGGAGGAGAAATTATTATGAAAAAGAATTTAGTAGCAGTTTTAGCAGCAGTAGTTATGACAGCATCCATGGTAGCTTGCGGCAGCACAGCAGCTACAGAGACAACTGTTGAGACCACAACCGTTGCAGAAGAGAGCACAGTAGCAGTTGAGTCTACTGTAGAAGAGACCACTGTAGAAGCTACAACTGTAGAAGCTACCACAGAAGAAGCTACAACCGAAGCAGCTACCACAGAAGAAGCTACAACTGAAGCAGCTACCACAGAAGCAGCTACAGAAGAAGCTGCAACTGAGACAGCTACCGAGACTGTTGCTGAGTAATTATACCCAGACAGCTTTGACAGGATGTGTTTTTTCAGGCATTTGATCAGTCCTCATGTGGAAGGCACATCGGATAAAGGAAACGAAAAAGACACCCTTTTGTATGGAAACATGCAGAAGGGTGTTTTTTTGTCTTTTCTTTTCAGGTATAATAAGAAAAAAACGTTTTCACACAGCTATTTGTGCCGCAGGCGTCACAAAGTAGCCAGGATCGCAGAGCCGAACTGGAGGTTCGCCTCGCGGTTCCTTCGGCGCAAAACGCCTGAGGAATGGAGGATTTTATGAAGCTTTTGATTGTAGTAGACATGCAGAACGATTTTGTTACAGGGAGCCTTGGGACAAAGGAGGCTCAGGCGATTGTGGAAAATGTCGTCTGCAAAATCAAAGAAACTCCGGCAGAACAGATCTACGTGACACAGGACACGCATCCGGAACAGTATCTGCAGACAAAAGAAGGACTGCATCTTCCGGTTCCACATTGCATCGAGGGAACGAATGGACATTGCCTGTGCCCGGCAGTAGAGCAGGCGCTGAAAGAAAAACAGGTGGATGCAGCGAGAAAAATTCAGAAGCCCACCTTTGGCTCCATGGAGTTGATTGAGAAACTGCGCTCGGACGAGAAAATCGTTACGGATTCGAACCTGCAGATCGAGCTGGTCGGACTTTGCACCGGAATCTGTGTGCTCTCCAACGCGATTTTGTGTAAGGCTGCATTTCCTGAGGCAGATGTGATCGTTGATGCGGCAGCGTGCGCCTGCGTGACGCCTGCTTCTCATGATACTGCGCTGGCGGCAATGAAACTGTGCCAGATTGAAGTAGAGAAGGAAGGGAAAGAACCCTGGAGAAATTAAACATAGGATCCTGACATTTTTGTTGACAGAATCGAAAAAGGTGCTATAATGAAATCAAACATATGAATAATTGTTCATATGAAAGAAAAAGCAATGGGAAACAGAAGCACCCATAGATGCTGCAAGACAGGAAGAGAGAGGATTTTATCATGAAAAAGACCTACAAAATCGATGTTGACTGCGCAAACTGTGCAAACAAGATGGAAGACGCTGCAAAGAAGACGGCAGGCGTTAAGGACGCAACGGTAAACTTCATGACCCTGAAAATGTCCGTGGAATTTGAAGAGGGTGCAGATGTAAAGACCGTTATGCAGGAGGTATATAAGAACTGCAAAAAGGTAGAGGATGACTGCGAGATCTTCCTGTAAAAGAAGACAAATCTGCAGGCTGTACCCATCATGGACAGTCTGCAGATTTGATGTTTTTACTGAAAGGGGTGAAGGCATGAATAAGAAACAGAAAAAAGTATTTACCAGAATTATCGTGGCAGCAGTGTTGATGGTTGTACTGAGCCTGCTTCCGATAGATGGCTGGCTGAAATTTGTGCTGTTTATGATTCCGTATCTGGTGATCGGCCATGATATTTTGTTAAAGGCCTGGAAAGGTATTTTAAACAGACAGGTTTTTGATGAAAACTTTCTGATGGCGGTTGCGACCATCGGCGCGATCCTTCTGGGGGATTATAAAGAGGGCGTTGCGGTTATGCTCTTTTACCAGATCGGTGAGCTGTTCCAGAGCTATGCGGTGGGTAAGAGCCGCAGAAACATCAGTGAGCTGATGGATATCCGTCCGGATTATGCGAATATCGAAAAAGAAGACGGAGCACTGGAGCAGGTTGATCCGGATGAGGTTGGAATCGGCAGCGTGATCGTTGTACAGCCCGGAGAAAAGGTGCCGATTGACGGCGTGATCGAAGAGGGACGCACAAGCTTAAATACCAGCGCCCTGACTGGTGAGAGCCTTCCGAGGGAAGCCGGCGTTGGGGACGAAGTTATCAGCGGCTGGATCAACATGTCCGGAGTGCTGAAAATCCGGACGACAAAGGAGTTTGGCGAATCGACGGTATCGAAGATCCTGGATATGGTAGAAAATGCAAGCTCCAAAAAATCCAGATCCGAGAATTTTATTTCCAAATTTGCAAAATACTATACGCCTGCGGTCTGCTACGGCGCCCTGGCGTTGGCAATTTTACCTCCCCTTGTGCGGCTGATGTTTCTTGGAATGACACCGGAATGGGGCGACTGGGTTATGAGGGCGCTGACCTTCCTGGTAATCAGCTGTCCGTGCGCGCTGGTCATCAGTATTCCTCTGAGCTTCTTTGCCGGAATCGGCGGTGCGAGCAACGCAGGTGTTCTGGTAAAAGGCTCCAACTATCTGGAAACGCTTTCGGAAACCAAATATGTTGTATTTGATAAGACAGGAACCATGACGCAGGGCGTGTTCGAAGTAAGCGGTGTGCATCATTCTTCCATGGATACAGAGAAGCTGTTGGAATACGCAGCGCTGGCGGAATGCCATTCCTCCCATCCGATCAGCAAGAGCCTTAAGAAGGCATACGGCAAGCCCCTGGATCCGAGCCGTGTAACGGATGTCGAAGAGATCAGCGGCAACGGTGTGACTGCAAAGGTGGATGGCGTGAGAGTTGCTGCAGGCAACAGCAAGCTGATGGAAAAGCTCGGTGTGGATTGTATGGAATGTCACAGCGTCGGAACCGTTGTTCACATGGCGGTGAATGGCAAATATGCCGGACATATCCTGATTTCGGATCAGATCAAGCCTCATGCAAAGGAAGCTATCGCGGCATTGAAAAAATGCGGCGTGAAAAAGACGATCATGTTGACCGGCGACCGCCGGGAGGCAGCACGTCAGGTTGCGGAGGAGCTCGGTATTGATGAGGTACACAGCGAGCTTCTGCCCGGCGACAAGGTAGCACAGGTAGAAAAGCTTCTGGATGAAAAAGGGGAAAAGGAAAAGCTTGCCTTTGTGGGAGACGGCATCAACGATGCACCGGTGCTTTCCCGTGCGGATATCGGCATCGCAATGGGAGCACTGGGCTCGGATGCAGCGATCGAGGCGGCGGATATTGTTCTGATGGATGATGATCCGTTAAAGATTTCCAAGGCCATCAGAATTTCCAGAAAGTGCCTGAGAATCGTTTATGAAAATATTTATTTTGCAATCGGTGTTAAAGTGGTCTGCCTGATCCTCGGCGCACTCGGCATTGCGAATATGTGGGCGGCGATCTTTGCAGATGTGGGCGTTATGATTATCGCCGTGCTCAATGCGATCCGCGCCCTGAATGTGAAAAAGCTGTAAAGAAAATGGAGAGAACCATGCAGGAAAAAGAAGAACTGGAAATGGATCACTGTGAAGAAACGGAGGTTCATGAAGAACTGCTCAGGATCGTACAGGAAAAGCTTCCAAAAGAAGAAGAGCTTTATGATCTGGCGGAGCTTTATAAGGTATTTGGAGATTCTACCCGTATCCGGATTCTGTTTGTTTTGTTTGAAGCGGAGGTCTGTGTCTGCGACCTTGCAGCAGCCCTGCAGATGACGCAGTCGGCGATTTCCCATCAGCTGCGCATTTTAAAACAGAATAAACTGGTTAAAAGCAGAAGAGAAGGCAAATCCATCTTTTATTCCCTGGCGGACGGACATGTCCGCACGATCATCAATCAGGGACTGGAGCATATCGAGGAGGATTGAACCGATCCTGTTGTCAGAAAGAAAGCACCTCAACCGATCTGAGAAAGGTTGAAGTGCTTTTGCTTTTTCTGGAGGAGGATCCCTCTTAAGTTCAAAGATTATTTTTCTGTAAAAAACGCCACTGCGATGGCTCCGGGACCGACATGGGTTCCGATGGCGCCTCCAATGGTTCCGATGGGCAGATGCTCAACATGCTCCTTCCAGATCTCTGCGCTGTCGGAAATGTATTTCTGCAGCAGCGCGTCGCTTAACCCGGTGTAGCCCAGGAAAAACGGCCGGGAAAAATCAATGCCATCCTTCTGAATCTGCTGGATCAGGAAGTTGTTGCCCTGGCGGGAGCCCCGTGCCTTACCCAGCAGTGCAACCTCACCATCCACAACGGAGACCACCGGCTTGATGGAAAGCAGGCTTCCGGCGATGGCAACGGTTTTGGAAATTCTGCCGCCTTTTTGCAGATATTCCAGGGTATCCAAAAGAGCGATCACTCGCAGATTTTCTTTTTCATGGTTCAGGGTCTCTACGATGGTGTGGATATCTGTGCCGGCATCCTTCATGCGCAATGCATATTCCACGATGGCCTTTTCCCCGACGGCAACGTTTAAGCTGTCTACGATATAAACCTCTCCGCCGGTTTCGGCTGCGGCGATGTTGGCACTCTGCCAGGTTCCGGAGAGCTTGGAGGAGATCGTGATGATCAGTGCAATGTCGCCCTGTTCATGGATTTTTCTGATTGCAGCCTCGAAGGCATAGGGGGAAGGCTGGCTGGTGGTCGGCAGCACCTGTGTTTCGATCATTTTTTCATAAAACTGTCTGTGGGTTAAGTTGACGCCGTCCAAATATTCTTCATCGCCAAAACGGATGGTCATCGGAAGGACGGTCAGGTCTGTGCGGGAGCAATCGACGATATCCGATCCCGCGTCTGTAATAATCTGTATCTGATTCATGTGATTCGTTACCTCCATTCCGCAGGCCCATTGGGCTGCGTGGCCGATCGATTTCCCAAGTCGGCCTGGAAAGCATAACATATATTTGTTGATGTGTCAACAAAGGCGGAAAAGCTACAGCACAATCGCCCTTGTGGATTTGCGAACCTCCAGAAGAGGCGACATCACACGGTGTGTCACCTGCGGATCACGGGTTTCGATCTGATGTTTCAGAATCGTGCCGGCTTCTTTTCCCATCAGATATTCGGACTGACTAATGTGGGTAAAGAAATCGGGACGCTGGGATTCTACCAGCGGTTTATCGAAGGACATCAGGGAGATATCCTCAGGAACCCGGAGGTTCATTGTGGCAAACAGGCTGTAGAGATAGGCGCAGGTAGTGGATTCTGCTGCAATAAAGGCAGTGATGCGCTCCTCCCGGATCAGCTTCATCATTTGCTTCTGATAGTGAACGTAGGGCTGATGCTTGTTGAAGAAATCCCAGATCGTAATGGAGGATTCCGGAATATTGCGTGCCTCCGCTTCCTGCAAAATGCCGTCGATACGGGAGCGAACCGTGAAGGTATTCCGCCGGGCAGAAGAGACGAAGCAGATGCGCTGATGTCCGAGGGCGTGGAGATGACGCAGACAGAGTGCACCGCCGGTTTTATTGTCCCCAATGACATAGCTGGTATCCAGACGCGGAAGATTCCGGTCGATGAGGACCAGGGGATATTTCTGCAGCAGCAGATAAAGCAGCTGCTCGCTGAAAAATGGCTGATCCTGAGGGAACAGAACGATTCCGCTGATGCCGGTGTCGATACATTTTTGCAGCAGCCGGTTTTCCAGAGAAGGATTGAAGCTCTGGAAAAGGTGACAGATATAGGAATCCATGGGAAATGCAGAAAGTATGCCATTTACCATGGATAACGAAAACTGATCGGAGATGGACGGCAGGATGCAGGCAATCTCGGTAAAAGCAGTATCAGAGGTACTGCCTTCCGGGACAGCAGGAAGCTGCGCGGAGGCAGAAGCCGGCAGCAGGACACTGGGAGCTTCCAGCGGGACCTGAGCCGCAGCAGCAAGGGGAGAAGCACTTCTGGCGACAAAAGAGCCTTTATTTGGAAAGCGGGTAATCAGACCCTCTGCCTTTAATTCGTTCAGGGCCTTGGAAACCGTAATCCGGCTGACATTGTATTTTTGCATGAATTCCCGCTCTGTCGGCAGCTTATCGCCCGGAAGCAGCAGGCTGTTTTCGATCTGGGAACGAACATCCTCCATGAGCTGCTGATAAAGGGGTTGATTTGTCTTTTCCATATAAAATCCTCATTTCCGAAGTAATCCTTCTATATAACTTCTATTTTACTTTGCTATGTATGCTATGCTGCGGTATATGAAAAAATCTGATAATAATAAAAAATATCCTGAAATATTTTCTTAATAGTCTGTAAAATACTATAGAAAAATGATAATTCTAACAAAAACAATACTCTTTACCGCACTACCTATAAAAACTATACCATGATTTGATTAGAAAGTCAAATTATGTTTTGCTATATTTGCTATGTCGATATCGACATAATTCACGTAGCAAAGTTATTCATAATTCACAAATTAGACATAATTTATTAAAAAAGGCTTGCAAAGTGAACAAAATGTGGTAACATAGTGTTCACAAGGGGCAAGACAAAATAAGCAAGCCTGAGATGCGGATGAGACGACTGAGTACTATTTGTCATGTTTGTATTGAATGGCTGGTCTTGCAAGGGAGCGCGCTCTGTGTGATGGGGAAAGGACAGAGCTGCGATCGGGGAGTGATCCACCTTACGCTATAAAAAGGAGAGGAAAACATGGCAAAAGCAATTGCAAAGCCTGCCATCAGCGCAGAGCAGAAACAGAAAAACAAGAAACAACTAAGGATACAAATAAAACGGCACTGGATGCTCTATCTGTTCCTCCTTCCCTGCATCGTCTGGCTGCTTGTATTCTGCTATACGCCGATGGCAGGCATTGTTCTTGCTTTTAAGAACTATCGGTTTGACCTCGGAATCTTCGGAAGCGAATGGGCTGGACTCAAGCATTTCAGGAAGTTCGTTACATCACCGGAGTTCTGGATGACCATTAAGAACACTCTGGTGATCACCAGCCTGAAGCTGGTCGTCTGCTTCCCGGCACCGATCATCCTGGCGCTTCTGTTAAATGAAGTAAAAGCAGAACGATTCAAAAAGACCGTTCAGACCCTGAGCTACCTGCCCAACTTCGTATCCTGGGTCGTAGTAGTACAGCTGATAACGACGATCTTCACACCCTACGGCGGTATCTTCAATGACATCCGTCAGATGATGGGAAAAGAAGCGATCTTCGTAATGGGTGAGAAAAATGCATTCCTTCCGCTGGTTATTTTCTCAGACCTCTGGAAGAACGTAGGCTGGGGCTCTATTGTATATCTGGCAGCCATCACCGGTGTGGATCAGGAATTGTATGAAGCAGCATCCATTGACGGCGCAGGCCGCTGGAAATGTACCTTGCATATCACGATCCCGGAAATTTCCGTCACCATCGGCATTATGTTCATTATGGCAGTAGGCGGTATGTTAAACGCAGGCTATGATCAGATCCTTCTGCTGCAGCAGCCGGCAAATAACCAGATCTCTCAGGTACTTGATACATACATTATTCAAACCGGTATCCGATATGGCAAGTTTGAATACGCGACGGCCATCGGCTTGTTTAAATCCGTGTTCTCCTTGATCATGGTGGCAGGTACGAACTACCTGACCCAAAAATACACCGAAGTAGGCTTATGGTAAAAGGAGGAGGGAAAACACATGAAAATCAAAGAGTCAAGAGGCCGTAAAATATTTAAAGCTTTTAACTACACATTCCTGGCCCTACTGGGAATTGTAACCTTCTATCCCTTCTGGTATGTGCTGATCGCTTCCTTTAATACAGGACGTGACTTCATGCGAGGCGGCGTGTGGATCTGGCCGAGAGCCTTCACACTGGAGAACTACCAGATGGCATTTGAGGATCCGACCATCGGAACCTCCCTGCTGATCTCTGTTTCGGCAACCATCTTATCGATCGTTTTAGGATTGATCGTCACCGCACTTGCTGCCTATGCACTGAGCATCAAGACGCTGCCGGGAAGAAGCCTCATGAACTTCTTCTGGTACTTTACAACGATCTTTGGCGGCGGCATGGTTCCTTACTACATGGTGCTGCGTGACCTGAAACTGACCAGCAGCTTCTGGCTGTATGTCATTCCTGGATTATATAGCTTTTACAACTTTGTTTTGCTGAGAAGTAACTTTGCAACGATTCCGGGAGAATTAAGAGAATCCGCACAGTTGGACGGTGCAAATGACTGGACCATCCTGAGCAGGATTTATCTTCCTCTTTCCAAGCCGATCCTGGCAACTCTGACATTGTTCATCGGTGTCGGCAAGTGGAATGACTGGTTCACAGGTGCTTACTATCAGAGTAAAGCAGCTCTGTATCCGGCAGCTACCGTATTACAGAAGATTTTAAGCGAAGCAACTGCTTCCAGCCAGATCAAGGCAGGACAGGAAACACAGCTTGGTAATGTAACAAGCTTTACCTCCCAGTCTCTGCAGATGGCATTCGTAATGATCCTGACGATGCCCATCGTTGTGATCTATCCGTTCTTACAGAAATATTATGTAAAGGGCGTTATGGTAGGATCCGTCAAGGGCTGATGCCTGAGACAAAAACGGCGACAGCTGTTATTCATGACAATGGAATGCTTACAGAGCGTACATTCTATTGTTACAACTTGAAACATACGGCAATGCAGGACGGGGGTTTCTGCTGCCGTTTGTCAATAAAATAGGAGGACATAGGTATGAAGAGAAAGGCATTAGCACTGGTGCTGACCGCAGCAATGGCGGCTACAGCATTGGCAGGCTGCGGAAGCAGCGCAGACACTGGTTCTGCATCCACAACACCCGCTGCATCGGAGGATACAGCAAAGGATGACACAGCTGCGGCTGACACCGAAGAAGACGGTGACTATTACGTAGACGAGGACGGAAACAAGTATAAGAAGTTTGACGATGTTCAGCTGAAGATGCTGGTATGCTGGAACGGCGGCTTCAACACTGCTGACGATCAGTATAACAACGAGGTTGCAGCTGCAATTCGTGACAAGATCGGCGTTACCGTAGAATTTGAAGGAATCATGATGAGTGAAGATGAGAAGCTGAACATGATGTTCGCTTCCGGCGATATGCCCGATATGATCAATGCGCCTTACTGGGGGGGCAGCTCCGGTTCGACTGGGATCATCAAAAAGGCTGGCGCAGAAGGCCGTCTGATTGATATCAAAGACATGCTTCCCAACTATCCTAATATCTCTGATGCATGGGATGTAGGTGTTATCAGCCAGAAATATCTGGAAAATGATATCGACGATCCTTCCTTCAATGGTGCAAGATACGTTCTGCCTACCGAGGTTGCAGGTGATGTAGAAGATATCGCAATGTGGAACTACGGTGTATTCGTTCGTGGCGACGTTCCGGAAGCTCTGGGTATCGATCCTACTTCCATCAAGACCACGGAAGAGCTGCTGGACTTCATGCAGAAAGCAAAGGACTATGGCTTTAAGGATGTAAACGGCAACGATTGTATCGTTGCTACCACCTTCCATAACGGCTGGTCCTATGATAACTACTTACAGAGCTACAATGAGAAGAAGCTGACTGGCTACTCACTGGATGCTGACGGAAACGTAACTTATGATAAGTTAAGCGAAAACTATGTAAACAAGAATCTGGTTGTATGGAAGATGGTTCATGACGGACTGCTGGACAAAGAGTGCTTCACAACAACGGATGATGCTGCAAAAGAAAAAGTCGGCAACGGTACTGCACTGTTTACCTGCGCACAGTATGGTGTAACCATCGATGCAACCAAGCAGAGCGGTCTGTATGACAGCAATCCTGAAATGCGCTACACATGGGTTGGACCTCTGAACTACTCTGACGGTTCTGCACAGGTTCAGGTTGAATCCGAAGGTAGAAGCGGATCTCCTGCTATTATCTTCCCTACCACCTGCACCAACATCGATGCTGCTATGACATGGCTGGACTATGTAAACAGCAAAGAAGGCACAAAGCTGATCTGCTACGGCTTCGAAGGCGATACCTACGAGCTGAATGCAGATGGACAGCCTCGTATGACTGCTGAACTGGCCGAGCGTTATGCAACCGATTCTGATTCTGTTACCAAAGAACTGCGTCAGAGAGGTATCGGCTACATGGCAGGCAGAAGCTATGTTGCAAAGAAGAACGCCAAGTGGTTTGGCGAGTCCGCTCCTTTCGAAGCTGATGCTGAGAACGAGTACATCACCGCTTATAAGAAAGTTCATCCTGTAGAAATCCTTAAGGGTTATGCTATCGATGCTATGGCTCCTGGATATGAGAACTACTCCGACTTCTCCGAATGGGCATTCGATGATGTAAAAGAAAAAGAATACATTGAGCGTGCATTCTTCGCTGATACCGAAGAAGAAGCAAGACAGATCATTCTTGACTATCAGGAATACTTAAAGACAAACAATGGCGGTGAGATGGAGAAATTCCTGGACTACATGACCGAACAGTCTAAGACCAGAGATGACTTCGCTTACTAAGACAGAATTCAACTTATCAATGGAGACAGATTACAATATAAAATACAGAGTATAACAGGTAACGTTCTCTGAGAAATAAGGATCAGGGCGGGAAACGGAACTTAATGCAAGGAAGGATTTCATTGGATTAAGGGAAGCTTCCCGCCCTTTTTTTCATCGTATAGGAAACTTCGTTTCCATACGATAAAAACGCTCCGCGAGGATCGCACTGCGGCGGAATGGTAGAATGTCG
>ERZ780025.818-NODE-818-length-10993-cov-5.802340_pt1 | contig 10993 bp, 9 predicted proteins | sample MGYA00511862_ERZ780025 | MGnify/ENA primary metagenome ERZ780025 (study PRJEB29588, sample SAMEA2156186) | human gut metagenome | biome: human gut; feature: human-associated habitat; material: faeces | place: Denmark | collected 2008/2010 ...
CGCCAGTTAGCCGGCCGTATGTCCCATAACCTCGACGAAGAAGAGGCGTTCATGGCTGGAAGCCGTGTCACGCAGTTTGTCCACCGCCTCGACAATCGTATTGAGCGCCGTATCGTATCCGATCGTCGAATCCGTACCGCCCAGGTCGTTGTCGATCGTTCCGGGCAGCCCCACGATCGGCACGTTGTACTCCTCGGCAAAGATGCCGGCTCCGGTCAGCGAGCCGTCACCGCCGATCACCACCAGCGCGTCGATCCCCGCCGCCGTCATGTTCTCGTAAGCCGTCTTGCGGCCTTCCGCGGTCATGAACTCCTTGCAGCGGGCCGTCTTGAGGATCGTACCGCCCAGCTGGATGATGTTGCTCACACTCTGGGACTTGAATTCCACGATCTCGTTGAACACCAGTCCCTTGTACCCACGCATGATTCCCTTCACGGCGAACCCGTTGTAGATTGCGCTGCGGGTCACCGCGCGAATTGCCGCATTCATGCCCGGCGCGTCGCCGCCCGAGGTCAGAATGCCGATGCATTTGATTCCGGCCATACTCTCATTATTAAAAACAAAACCGCCCAAAGGTAGTAATTTATTTACTTATTTCAAAAGAACGCAGGCGGTACCTTTCGGCCCGCCCGCATCCGGAAACTTTTTATTTTAAAATCCTGCGGTCCTCACGGCAGCTGACGCTGCGCGACCGCCACACCCGTTCACTGCAACGTATCCGCGGAGGCCTCGCCCGAATGCACGGCGTCGATCTGCACGGCGCCCTCCGACGACCCGATGCGGATGCGCGCCGATTCTCCCGTCACGGAGTCCGCGCCCGCGACCTCCATCCGTCCGCGCCCCTTGTCGACGGTGATGTCGATCGACCGCGACGGCACGCTGATGTGGAGCGTCTTGCGGCCCTCCTCGATGAACGGCTCGTCGTCGTACTCCTCGAGCAGCTTCTCGAGCGTCATGAGCCGTCCGTCGACGTTCACCTCGGTGTTCTCCAGCACCCGTTCGAGCGTGATGCGTCTGTGGCGGAACTTCTCGCCGACATCTTCGCGGATGGCGATCACCGAGCAGGCGACGACCGAAGCGAGCCACAGCAGGAAGATGACCAGCACGGTGCGCCCTCCGGGCTTGCGCGAGGCGATCAGGCACATGAGCACGTAGATGAGCAGCATCACCGGGATGAATACAATTAATATGCCCAACATCGGAACCCAGAGCGAAAAGTCCTCGAACTTGCCCAGATGGGCATACTCGGGGCCGCCGATCAGCAGGGCGAACATGCCGATAATCAGGGCGCAGGCGCAGAGGATGAGCCCGAAGACGATCGCCCCGGCCAGGATCTTCAGCAGGATGAGCACCACCTTGCCGAAGAGCGAGACGGCCTCGGCGACGATGGGTTTGGCGCGCGCGTCGGGATCGCAGCCCGCGGCAGCCGTCGTCACCTCGCCGATCGACTGCGCGGTGATGCGCTCGCCGTTCATCTCGAGCTTTTGCCGGGCCGTGCGAGCCGCCGGCACAGCGAACCACATGATCAGGTAGCAGATCACGAAGATACCGAACAGGTTGCCCATCATCGGGCCGGTCCAGTGCAGGAAGGGCACCGCTCCGAAGCAGGAGAGGATCAGCGGCAGGAACATTGCCAACCGCACCCACACGGGGTCGATGTCAAAATACCGGCCGATGCCGGCGCAGACGCCGCCCAGCTTGGCGTTCTCCGTGTCGCGGTACAGCCGGCGCGGGATGCGCGGCTCCTCGCGGCGTTCCGACCCGTCGGCGCTCTCCTCGGAGATGTCCTCGGCCGAGCCCATCTGCCGGATAATGTTCAGGATCAGCGGTTTTTCGACGACTTTCGTGTTGTCCTGCGCCGAGAGGATCAGCTCCGCGATGCGGGCCTCGATGTCGGCGACGATCTCCGCGCCGTCGGGCGAATCCTTATAGGTCTTCTTGAGGCTCTCCAGGTAGGCCGACAGGGTTTCGTAGGCCTCGACGTCCATCGTGAACGCCACTCCGGAAAGGCTGCATTTCTTCACTTCGTTCATGGTCGTAACGGATTAACGGTTAATGGAATGTACGCTGCCGCCGCTCGAGTGCTGCGCCTCCACCTTGCACTCTCCGCTGTAGGAGATGTCCGCGCCGCTCGAAGCCGAGGCCCGGAGCGTGTCGGTGCAGTGCACGTCGGCCGAAGCGCCGCTCGAAGCGTCAATCAGGCCGTGGGCGACGACCAGACGCCCGGCATCGAAATTCGCCGCGGAGCTGACATCCACCTCGCACCACCGGCTCCGGCCCGAGAGTCGGGCCTTCGCGGCACTCGACAGGTCGGCCGTGCAGCTGTCCGCCTCGAGGGCTGCCACCAGCTCACCCGCACTCGAAACATCGATTCGGCATTGCGTCGCCTTCAGCGCCACATCGATCTGCGCGGCGCTCGACACGTCGATCAGGAATTCATAGGCCTCCAGCGCCGTTTCGCAGATGATCTGCGCGGCACTCGAGGCATCCAGGGCGCGGATCTCCCCGTTGGCCGGCACCCGCACCGTCACGCTGTGGTCCGAGATGCGGCGCACCGACTTGTCGATGCCGACAAACAGCGTTCCGCGACGGCTCTCGACCAGCACCTTCTCCATCACGTTGTCGTCGGCCTCGATGACGATCTCATCCGTCAGGGCGTCCGTGACGATCACCTTGACGGCGCGCGAGGCGTCGATGGCGGCGAAGTCCGGCGCTTCGATCCGTTTCGTGACGATATTGCCGCTGCCGCGGAGGCGTCCGGCGGCAAAGAGGTTCGTGGCGGTGATGCCGGCAATGCCGAAGAGCACGCCAGCGGCAAGCAGGCAGGCAAAAAGGACGATTAAAATTCTTTTCATGGCGTATGGTTCTTTTTTGAGGGTTAATTTTCGGGTTTGCCGTGGCGGATCACCTGAATCTGCCCGACGAGTTCCTCCCACGCGGCGTCGAGCGTCGCCAGGTATTCACGGCCCTTGTCCGTGAGGGTGTAGTATTTGCGGGGCGGCCCCTGCGGGGACTCCTCCCAGCGGTAGGTGAGCAGTCCGGCGTTCTTCTGCCGGGTGAGGATCGGGTAGAGCGTACCCTCGACTACGATCATCTCGGCCTGCTTGAGCTCGGCGATGATCTTCGGAGCATACGATGCCTCGCGCGAAAGTATGGCGAGGATGCAATACTCCAGGATTCCCTTGCGCATCTGCGCTTTTACGTTGTCTTCAGCCATAATGCTATTCGTTTAACCGTTGCGGGGCCTTGGGCACGATCAGCCAGAGGATGATGTACACCCAGAGCGAAAGGCCGCCGGCAAGGATCAGGATCAGGGTCATCAGCCGGACGAGCGAGACGTTGAGTCCGAAAAACTCGGCGACGCCGCCGCACACGCCGGCCACGATGCCGTCCCGGGTTCTGTAAAGACGATTGTTGTTCGTTTGCATGGTCTTATCGTATTTATCGTTTTTTGTCGTTGCCGTTGAATGAGAAGCGCCGCGCGGGCTCCTCGGGAATGACGATCCAGAGAATGATGTAGATCCAGATGGAGATGCCGCCGAAGAGAATCAGCAGGAGCGTCACCAGGCGGATCATCGTCGGGTCGGCGTCGAAAAATTCGCCGAGGCCACCGCAGATGCCGGCAATCGAGCGGTTCGTGCGCGAGCGGTAGAGACGGCGCCGCTCCGGCTCGGCATCGGCCGGGCTCTCGCCCGTGCTCGCCGTCCGCGTCCCGTTGCGCGGCTCGCCGAAGTCGGAGGGCTCGCCCATCTGCGCCATCGCCGCATGCACCACGTCGAGCGTGATGACCCGCATGGGCGAGGAGACCCGTTCACGGAAAATCTCCGCCATCCGGGCTTCGATGTCGTTCATCGTCTCCGTATCGCCCTCGGGCAACCGGTTGCGGATGTCGTCGAAATAGCTCCGCAAGGCAAAATAGGCATCTTCGTCGAGCGTGAATGCCACGGAACCGATGTTCACGTTTACTGTCTCTTTCATGGTTGCAAAGGTATTTTTCGAGTCAATATTTTGTGGGTTCTACTACTTTCACGATGCAAATATAATACACATTTTAGTATTATGCAATACAAAGTACTTATTTTTTTGATTTTTTTATATGCCACCCCTCCCCGACTTGGTTCCGATGGCGAAAGAGCGGACGGAGGGCTGAAAGCGACAGCGACGGGGACGGTTTGCTTGCAAACCCGCGCAGTCGCCCGACGCCGCCTTCAGTCCTCCGGACGCCGACATCGGAATCGGTCGGGTGGCTTTTGCTGCTTTTCGCCATCGAAAAGCAGGGAAAAAAGTTTTCCTAAACTTTAGCTGAAAGTTTGCGAGGTTTCCGGAAGATCGCAGTTTTCACAAACTTTTTTTTCTTGTACTTTTGGGGCCAAAAGTACCAAAAGCCTCCGCACGTCGTTTTCCCCGGGAGCGTGCGAGCCACGGCGCTGCACGGGGCGCGCAAGATCAAGCCTATGCGTCACCCCGTGGCGGACGCGCCGCTGCCCGCACCCTCTTTTTCCGCGTCAAACGAGAGTGCGGATTTATTGTGCCGCCATAGGCGGCATTGTTTATATATGGCAATGCGCCCCGGAAGCCTGTATCAACTAACTTTTCCTGAAATCTCCATCCGGCAGTGCGTCTCTCTTTTTTCCGCAAGGCGATCCCCGACTTGGTTCCGATGGCGAAAGAGTGGACGGAGGGATGAAAGCGACAGCGGCGGGGACGGTTTGCTTGCAAACCCGCGAATAGTCGCCCGACGCCGCTTTCAGGCGTCCGGACGCCGCCATCGGAATCGGTCGGGTGGCTTTTGCTGCTTTTCGCCATCGAAAAGCAGGGAAAAGGAAAGAGTTTTCAGGCGTTTTTCTGAAAAGCGCAAAAGGTCTCCGGGCGGCTTCTCGCCACTGAAAACAAAAAAAAGCCCCCAGACAATCAATAAAGAATACTACCCTGCCGCAAGGCTCCTACACCTTCGATTTGCCGCGCGAGCAGCCACCGAGCAGTCCGTAGCTGATCTCGCGCCGCATTAGCAGCAGCCACCGCGCCTTGCGCGGCGACATGGTCAGAGCAAGCAGCAGTGTAACACCCCACTTCGCCGCCTCCGACAGCAGTGCCCACACATAGCGGCACCGTTTGCAGGCCTGCATGCGCTGGCTGACACCCACATTGTAGCACAGGCGCCGGAAATACCCCTCGGTGAGTTTCTCGGGCGGGATAATGTGCCAGATCACGGCATCGGGGACATACCACAGCGTCACGCCGCCCCGCACAAGCCGTGCAAAGAAATCGGTCTCCTCGCCGCCGATTGGACGGTCGTTCGTGCGCCCGAGCGAGGGGTCGAATCCTCCGTAACGGGCCACCTCCGAACGACGGAAGGCCATGTTCCCGCCTCCGGGAATCTTTCCGCGGGGATAGGGCCGCACGTCGGGGCCGAAATACATCGGATTGGCGATGGGTTTTTCGATATACTTCGACATCCACACCGGGCGTCCGGCAGGATACTCGGCGATGATGCGCCCCCCGGCGACCAGCGCCTCGGGATGCGCATCGAAAAAGTCGACGTAGGCCCGCATGTACCCGGGATTGATCCGCTCGTCGTCGTCGATGATCGCCACGACGGGTGCCGCGGCCTCGGCCACACCGCGGTTGCGGGCGGGCGAGACCCCGGGACGGAATTCGTCGACAAGACGGAGCCGGCACGCGGGGTGCGCCGCGGCGAAGGCCTCGAAACGCGCCGGCGTATCGTCCGTCGAGTTGTTGTTCACGACAATGCACTCCCACTCCGCAGCGGGCAGATCCTGCCGCACGACGGACTCCAGGGTCACGAGAAGCTGCGCCGCACGATTGTGCGTCGCGATGATGAGCGAAAGACGAATCATTATGCGAATATAGCAAATTATCCGTAAAAACCGCTATCTTTGCGGGGAAAGAACCAAAAACCACATGACTATGCACAAACTCCTACGCCACAGCCTGCTGACCCTCACGGCGCTGCTGACGGCCGCGCTGGCCGCCGCGCAGAGCGTCACGTGGAAAAGCAGCGTGGAGCCGCTCGGCGGCGACGCCTACCGCATCGTGCTGGAGGCCGCCATCCCCGCAGGCTACCACATGTACGACATGGGGCCCTACGAGGGCGGTCCGACCGCCACGACCATCGTCCTGACGCCGGGCGAGGGCGTTCAACTCGACGGGCCGGTCGAGCAGCTTACGAAAGCCCACATCTACTACGACGAACTGTTCGGAATGCAGATCGGCACCCTCTCGGGCAAGCCGCGCTTCGCACAGAAGGTGCACCTCGCCACGGCAAAGGGCACCGTCACGGCCCAGCTCGAATGGATGATCTGCAACGATTCGAGCTGCATGCCGCCCGACGAAACGGAGCTGACCATCGAGATTGCCGCCTCCGCCGCACCGGCCGCACCGGCCAAGGGTGAAGCGGTCCAGAGCGCACCGGCCGCAACGACGCCCGTCAAGACAACCCCGGCCAAAGCGGAAACTACCCCCGCAGCCGCGACGGCACAGACGGCGGAACCCGCCGTGCAGGAGCTTGCACAGGAGGCTGCTCCGGCGACTGTCGCACCGGCCAGGGAGCAAACGGAGCCGGCCGCCGAGGCCGCACCGGTCAAGGATGCCGCCGGCAGCAAGGGGCTCTGGGCCCTGATTATCGAGGCGATCCTCTGGGGCTTCGCCGCCCTGCTGACCCCCTGCGTCTTCCCGATGGTGCCGATGACCGTCTCGTACTTCCTCAAGGGGGAGGGCGGTGCCGCCATGGGACGCCTGCGCGCCTCGCTCTACGGGCTCTTCATCGTGCTGCTCTACACGGTGCCCATCGCCGCCATCATCCTCATCACGCGCATCGTGGGCGGTGACGCCGTGACGGCCGATATCTTCAACTGGCTCGCCACGCACTGGCTGCCCAACATCATCTTCTTCCTCGTCTTCATGGTCTTCGCCGCCTCGTTCTTCGGGGCGTTCGAGATCACCATGCCCTCGTGGATGGTCAACAAGACCGACTCGAAGGCCGATACGAAAGGCATCGGCGGCATCTTCTTCCTGGCCCTGACCCTCGTGCTCGTCTCGTTCTCCTGCACGGGACCGATCGTCGGATCGGTGCTCATCAAGTCCACCTCGGGCGAGTTCTGGACACCGATCATCACCATGCTGGCCTTCTCCGTAGCCTTCGCCCTGCCGTTCACCCTCTTCGCGCTCTTCCCCTCGGTGCTGAAGAAGCTTCCGAAGAGCGGCGGATGGCTCAACTCCGTGAAGGTGGTCATCGGCTTCATCGAGGTGGCCCTCGGCATGAAGTTCCTCTCCGTGGCCGACCAGACCTACCACTGGGGACTGCTCGACCGAGAGGTCTATCTGGCCGTCTGGATCGTCGTCTTCGCGCTGCTGGGCTTCTACCTGCTGGGCAAGATCAGGTTCGCGCACGACAGCGACCTGCCCTACGTGGGTGTCGGACGCCTCACGCTGGCCATCATCGTCTTCTCGTTCGTCGTCTACATGATCCCCGGCATGTGGGGCGCCCCGCTCAAGGCCCTCTCGGGCTACCTGCCGCCGCTCACGACGCAGGATTTCGTCCTCGGGCAGTACACCGCCGCCGTCCCGGCCGGCACGTCGGCGAGCGGAAGCCATGCCCTGCTGACCGTGGAGGGAAAGCAGCCCAAGTACAGCGACTTTCTCCACCTGCCGCACGGACTCGAGGGCTTCTTCGACCTCAAGGAGGCCGAGGCTTACGCCGCAAAGGTCGGCAAGCCGCTCTTCATCGACTTCACGGGCCACGGCTGCGTCAACTGCCGCGAAATGGAGGCCCGCGTATGGTCCGACCCGCAGGTGCTCGACATCCTGCGCAACGACTACGTGATCTGCGCGCTCTATTCGGACGACAAGAAGGTGCTGCCCGAGAGCGAATGGGTCACTACCGACGCCGGCAAGGTTCTCAAGGGGCTCGGCAAGATCAACTCCTACTACGCACTGAAGACCTACGGCGTGAATGCCCAGCCCTACTACGTGCTGCAGGGAGCCGACGGACGGCCGCTTGTCGCACCGCGCGGCTACGACCTCTCGGTCGAGGGCTTCGTCGAGTTCCTCCAAAGCGGACTGGCAGCCTACAAACAGCAGAAATAGGGCTGCAACCACACACGACAGAAGGAGCGGATGGACCGAACATCCGCTCTTATTTTGTATATTTGCCATGCGCGTCCCGACTCGCCGCCGACCGCGGAGCATACGCCCGCAAGGCAGGCATCCCGACGCAGAGAAAAACCGACAGAAAATGAAGAGACCCTACCTTTGGCTCCTGTGCCTCGCACTCGCAGGCGCATGCAGCGGATGCACGGAGACCTATCCGACCTACTCCACGGAATACAACCTGGATTTCGAGTACGCCCTAAGCGACAGCGTGCCGGCGCAATGGACACTGCGCAACACGTCGCTCACCGGATACGAGTATGCGCTCGACCGGCAGACCGTGCACCACGGTGCGGCGAGCCTTCGGGCCCGATGGAGCGAACGGATAACCCTGCCGGGCAGCTGGGGCGGATTCCAGACCTTCCTCTCCGCCGGGCAGGCCGCAGGGCGGGAGGTCGAGATCAGCGGCTGGATCAAAACCCGCGACAGCGTGAACCTGCGTGCCGGATTCGGCATTTTCCCCTTCGTGCCCGACCGTACCCCGATGGATTTTCTGTCGCGGATCGACACGACGGGCGGTGTCCGGGGCACCTCCGACTGGAGGCGCTGCACGACCCGGATGAAGATCGACAGCGCCGCGACCTGCATCATGATCGCCGGCTTTGCCTCGGGTGTGGGGAGCGTCTGGTTCGACGATCTGGAGATCCGCATCGACGGCAAACGAATCGCCGAACGGGAGATTCCGCTCGTCGACAAACTGTCGCCCGCCGACCGGCAGGCGCTGCTGCGCTATGTCCATCCGCTCGCGACCTGGGACCCGACGGCTCCGGACACGGACGACCTCGACGCCCTCGGACAGGCGGCGACCGGATGCCGGATCGTCGGGCTGGGTGAGAACACGCACGGCACCGGCGAGGTGTTTGCCATGAAGGACCGCATCGTCCGCTACCTGACAGACCGCCACGGATTAGGCATCTTCGCGCTGGAGGCCAATCTGCCCGAGGCAGAGCGGGTAAACGACTACACGATCCGCGGGGAGGGCGACCCGAAACAGCTGATCCGGGGGATGTACGTCTGGCCCTGGATGACCGACGAGATGCTGACGATGGTCGAGTGGATGAAGACCGTCAACACGCCGGAGCCCCGCATCACCTTCACGGGGGTCGATCTGCAGATGCCCACCACGCTGATGGCTGCGTTGCAGCGGCTGCTGCCCGCATCGGGATCGGCCGCACGCCGGGCTGCCGCGCTGGCGGAGCAGCTGCAACATATCTACACGCAGACCTACCAACCGGATATCGAACTGGCCCGGAAACTCGAACCCGAGCTGGATGCGCTGGCCGCCGACAGCGACCTGGCATCGCTGTCCGGGGAGAAACGCACCGAGATCGGAGGATACATCGACATGCTGCGCGCCTTTCTGAGCCAGTACCGCGACCCTTCGTGGCGGGACCGGGGCATGGCCGGGACCATGGCGTGGATCATGGCCCTCCACCCGGAGTCGCGGGCGGTTCTCTGGGCACACAACCAGCACATCAACCAGCGCGAGGGGACGACAAGGCTGATTCGTCCGACCGGATACTACCTCAAGCAGCAATTCGGGGACGGCTACCTCTCCGTCGGCTTCGCAACCGGCCAGGGCACCTATACGGCCTGGAAAAACGGTCTCCGGGCCTTTGAACTCCCGGCTCCGGCATCCGGCACGCTGGAGCATGTGCTCGGGCAACTCGACGAGCCGATCTTCCTGCTCGACCTGAAACGGATGCGACAGGAGCAGGCGCCCCAGCTGCAATGGCTCGACGCGCTGTCGTTCCGCGAGATCGGCGCCACGCCCGAGGTATTCTACTACACGGGCATCTCCGAAGCGTTCGACTGTCTGATCTTTATCCGAAACACCTCGGCTTCGCACCTGCTGCAATTCTGAACCCGGGCCGCATGCCCCACCCCGCCGGTCGGCCGCGCTACTTTCCGCCGAACAGCGCGGAGGTGATCTCCAGCGGCCGCGAGGCGTCGAACCAGATCTGCGGAGCGGTGTAATATTCGCTGCTCTCGGTCAGATCAAAGACGTCGCACGTACCGACCAGACGCTGGGCGTCGTACCGCCACAGCTCGAGGTAATAGCGCATGAAGCAGTATTCGTCGCTGACCTTCGTCACGCAGAACGGGTGTTCCTCGCTGCCGTTTCCCGTCCAGGCAATCGCCCCCAGCGCCCGGATTCCCCGGTTGTAGAAGAGCTGCCCTTCGTCGCGCGTGCGGGACTCGTCGCCCGACTCGAGCATGCCGGCAATGGCGTATGCCGCCATGAAAAGCGCCTCGGCATGCACCGGATTGATCGCCAGCACCTCCTCGGCCAGCGCCAGCGCCTCGGCATAGCGCCCCGCGCGATAGGCCTCGTTCATGTCAAAAACCTTGGGCTCCTCGCTGTCGTTGGTCAGCAGCGACTGCCCGAAAAAGGCGACGATCCTCTCCTGCACGGTCAGGGTCGTATCGCGTTCAGGGGCGGAGAGCCTCCGCACCAGCTCACGAACCCGTTCGGGGTCCTTTTTGACAATGGAGCGAATCTCTTTCCAGTCTACCGGGAAAATCTCTTGCTGCGCATGGGCAGCGAAGCCGCAGAAAAGCAGCAGCAACGACAGGATGAGTGTTTTGGTTCTCATAACGGGTTGTTTTAGGTTGGAACATACTGTGAACACCCGGCGGCCGGGTGTGACTTTCCGAAAATCTCGCGAACATTCAGTTCTGAAAAACTTTTTTCTCTGCTTTTCAGCGGCGAGAAGCAGCAAAAAGCCTCTCGAAGTCCTTTTACGGCTTTCGGAAAAACTCTTTTCTTTTCTCTGCTTTTCGGTGGCGAAAAGCAGCAAAAGCCACCCGACCGATTCCGATG
>ERZ780025.825-NODE-825-length-10971-cov-4.720594_pt1 | contig 10971 bp, 8 predicted proteins | sample MGYA00511862_ERZ780025 | MGnify/ENA primary metagenome ERZ780025 (study PRJEB29588, sample SAMEA2156186) | human gut metagenome | biome: human gut; feature: human-associated habitat; material: faeces | place: Denmark | collected 2008/2010 ...
GTCTCCCTCGGGTGCCGCCGCCGGCATGGCCAACCCCCTCGAGACGATCAACCCGAACGATATCGAGTCGTTCACCGTGCTGAAGGATGCTTCGGCCGCCGCAATCTACGGTTCGCGCGCCTCGAACGGCGTCATCATGATCACCACGAAGAAGGGCAAGGGCAACACCCCGCGCGTCTCGTACAGCGGCAGCGTGAGCGTCCAGACCAACTCCGACGAACTGCCCGTCTTCTCGCCCACCGAGTTCCGGGACTATGTCGACCGCGTCTTCCCCGTCGGCACCGAAACGGGTGACAAGGTGCGCACCATGATGGGCGACAAGAACACCGACTGGCAGGATTTGATCTTCCGCACGGCCATCTCGCACGACCACAACGTCAGCGTCATCGGCAACATCGACGACCGCATGCCCTACCGCGCTTCGGTGGGCTACACCAACCAGCAGGGTACGCTCGAGACCTCGAAGTACGAGCGCGGAACCCTCGATCTGAGCCTCTCGCCCAACTTCTTCGACAAGCACCTGACGGTCAACCTCAACGCCAAGGGCGTGGTGACCTCGCAGCAGTATGCCGACAGCGGCGTCGTGGGCTCGGCCGCCTTCTTCAACCCCACGGTTGACCCCTACTGGCGCAACGAGGACGGCTCGATCGACTACACGACCACCAACGGCTTTTGGAACTATGGCTCGGGCCGCGGCGACGAATTCACCCCCAACACGCTGGTGGGCGCCGGTCCGCTCTCGAAGCTCTATGACCGCGACAACTCGGCCCGCGCCAAGCGTTTCATCGGCAACGCCCAGATCGACTACAAGGTACACGGATTCGAGGCCCTGCGCTTCAACCTCAACCTCGGTATGGACATCTCGTCGAGCAAGATCTACGACGGCGTGAATCCCGGATCGTTCCAGGCCTACACCGACACCGAGGCCCGCGGCTGGGGCCAGTACACCTGGACGACGAACTTCCGCCGCAACCACCTGCTGGAGTTCTACGCCAACTTCAACAAGGAGTGGGGCATCCACCACCTCGACGTGATGGCCGGTTACTCGTGGCAGCACTTCTACGCCTCGGACCACTCGGTGACCTACTTCAACGAGACCAAGGAGCAGAAGGGCGAGGATTCGCGCTATCCGTTCAACCGCCGCGAGTACTACCTGCTCTCCTTCTACGGACGTATCAACTACTCGCTCGCCTCGAAGTACCTGTTCACCTTCACGCTGCGTGACGACGCCTCGTCACGTTTCTCGAAGGATACGCGCTGGGGTCTCTTCCCGGCGGCCGCCTTCGCCTGGAACATCGCCCAGGAGGACTTCCTCAAGGACGTGCGCGCCATCACGGCCCTGAAGCTGCGCCTGGGCGCCGGACAGACCGGTCAGCAGGATATCTTTGACAACTACTACGCCCACCTGGCGCGATACTCGATGTCGACCGACGTCTACAAGCAGTACAACATGGGCAACGCCGGCTACTCGTTCTACCTCACGCCTGCGGCCTATGACCCGAACATCAAGTGGGAGACCACGACGACCTACAACGTCGGTGTCGACTTCGGCTTCTTCGACGGCCGCATCAACGGTAGCATCGACGCCTACCTGCGCCAGACGGACGACCTGCTCAACAGCGTCATCACCCCGATGGGCTCGAACTTCGGCAACACGGTCATGACCAACATCGGCTCGATGGAGAACCGCGGCGTGGAGTTCAACCTGAACCTCATCCCCGTGCAGACCGAGGACTGGAACCTCCAGATCGGACTGAACGGCACGTTCCAGCATACGGAAATCACAAAGCTCAACAACACGGACGATCCCGACTATGCGATTCAGGAAGGCAATATCAGCAAAGGTACGGGCAACAAGCTCCAGCGCCACATGGTGGGCTATGCTCCCTACACCTTCTACTGCTTCCAGCAGGTATACGACGAGAACGGCAATCCGATCCAGAACGCCCTGGTCGACCGCGACAAGGACGGCAAGATCACGCAGGCCGACCGTTACATGACCAACAAGAGCCCCAACCCCGACTTCTTCTACGGCGTGAACCTCAAGCTCACCTACAAGAACTGGGACTTCGGCTTCAACGGCCACGGCTCGGTGGGCAACTGGGCCTTCAACGACTTCGCCTCGGCCAACTCGACCTCGAACCTCGACCTGAATGCCGGCAACCTGCCCAACTTCGCCAAGGTGGTCAACAAGACCGGCTTCACGAAGGCCAACAGCGGCGAGCAGTGGTATTCGGACTACTTCCTCGAGGATGCCTCGTTCTTCCGCATGGACGACATCAACCTGGGCTACACGTTCAAACAGATCGGCAGCTGGAAGGGTTCGCTCCGCGTGGCCTTCGGCGTGCAGAACGTCTTTGTCATCACGAACTACAGCGGCATCGATCCCGAGATCAACAACGAGAACGGTATCGACGGCTCGATGTGGCCCCGTCCGCGCACCTACTCGCTGCGTCTGAATGTCAACTTCTAAAAACCGAATGAAAACCATGAAAACGAGCATAAAACACATCGCAACGGCCGTCGCGGGCGCCCTGCTGTTCACGGCGTGCATCAACGACCTGGACACGCTGCCGCTCAACCCCTCGGATTCGACCTCCGAAACGGTCTACGGAAAGGATGAGGCGGGCTATATCGCCGGTCTGACGAAACTCTACTTCAACTTTGTCTCGAACGAGACCACCGACCTGCAGGTCAGCGACGGCGGCGCCTCGGAACTTGTCCGCGCCTACTGGACGGTCGAGGAGGTGACGGCCGACGCCTGCAAGTGCGCCTGGGAGAACGACGCCTGGGTCCGCGCCATGAATACCAACACCTGGTCGGATGCCGACAACGACGCCACCTACGCCGTTTACGTCCGCACGCTCCAGGGTATCGCCTACGCCAACGAATACCTGCGCCAGACCGCCTCGGACCGTCTCTCGGACCGCGGCGTGAGCAGCGAGCTCGCCTCGCGCATCCAGGGCTACCGTGCCGAGGCCCGCTTCCTGCGCGCCTACTTCTACTGGATCGCCCTCGACGTCTTCGGTGACGTGCCCTTCACGACCGAGCATTCGGCCTTCGGCGGCGGCGTGAACCCCAAGCAGGCTTCGCGCAAGGATGTCTTCGACTACTGCATCTCGGAGCTGACGGACCTGGCCGCCGACGACAGCGCCATGCCGGCCGCCCGCTCGAACTACCCGCGTGCCGACAAGGGTGCCGTACAGGGTCTGCTGGCCCGCATGTACCTCAATGCCGAGGTCTACACGGGCGAGCCGATGTGGCAGGAGGCCAAGCAGGCCTGCGAGGCGATCTTCTCGATGGGCTACTCGCTCTGCCCGAACTATGCCGACCTGTTCCGCGGCGACAACGGCGAGAACCCCGACGTCCTGAAGGAGATCATCTTCGGCGTCTCCTACGATGCCGAGCAGACGCAGTCCTACGGCGGCACCTCCTACCTCACGCTCGCGGCCATCGCGGCGGCCGACGTCTCCTCCACGGAGATGATCAACGGTGTGAACAACGGCTGGGGCGGTATCCGCGTCCCCTATGAGTATGTCGAGAAGTACTTCGACGTGCGCAACCCGGACTATACGACCGGCACCTACGACGTGCGCGACAAGCGCGGCGAGATGTTCTACATCAAGGGCCGCAAGGAGTCGATGGACGGCGCGCTCTACGTCTTCCTCAACGGCTGGAGCTGCCTGAAGTTCAACAACATCCCGCACGACGAGGACAACGACTCGTACATCGAGACCTCCGCCATCAAGGCCTACAGCGACATCGACTACCCGATGATCCGTCTGGGCGAGATCTACCTGATCTACGCCGAGGCCTGCATGGAGCTCGGGCAGGCCAACACGGCGATGCCGAAGCTCCAGGAGCTGGCCGAGCGTGCCGGCGTGTCGGCCCCGACCTCCATCACGCAGGACTGGCTGCTCGAGGAGCGCGCCCGCGAGCTGATGTGGGAGGGACACCGCCGCACGGACCTCATCCGCTACGGGAAGTTCACCTCCTCGTCGTTCCTCTGGACCTACAAGGGCGGCACCTTCAGCGGTCAGGGCTTCGACGACCACATGAAGATCTTTGCCATCCCGGCATCCGAACTGGCCTCCAACCCCGAACTGCACCAGAACCCCGGATACGGAGCCGCTGCCGGAACCGAAACCGATAAATAACGACTCTTAAAACCGTTGAAACAATGAAACTCGCAAGATATGCAACCATGCTGGCAGCCGCCGCGGGACTCTTCGTCGCCTGCCAGAAGCTCGACGAAGCAAAGGTCTTCTCGCCCGAGCAGGTCGTATCCCCCGTTCTCCACGCGCTGCCGGCCGAGATCGTCATCACGTCGGAAAACATGGGTGAGATCCAGACCTTCACGTGGGACGCGGCCGATTTCGGCGTCCTCACGCAGATCAACTACTCGATCGAAGCCGCTGTCGGTGACGAGGCTCCCGTGGTCCTCTTCTCGGACCTCACGGGCACCTCGACCGAGCAACCCTACGAGAGCATCAACACGAAACTCGTCTACGACGTGGAGGTCGAGCCCGACACGCCGACGGCCGTGAACTTCTACGTCAGCGCCACAATCGGCACCGACTACAAGAAGGTCTACTCGGAGCCCGTCTCGGTGACGATGACCGTCACGAAGGCCGAGCGCGTCTATCCGACCGTCTGGGTCATCGGCGACTACTGCGGCTGGAGCCACGACAACTCGCAGTTCCTCTTCAGCTTCCTCGACGACGAGATCAATTACGAGGGTGTGATCGATTTCGGCGAAAAAGCAGCCAACGGCTTCAAGCTGACGGGTATCGCCGGCTGGGACGACTCCTGCAACTGGGGTCTCGACGGTGAAGCCGAGAAACCCGAAGCCGAGGCCTCGTCCATCACGCTCATCTCCAGCGGCGGTTCGGGCAATATCGACATCTACTCGAAGCGCTTCTATCGCTTTGCCTTCGACCGCAGCTCGCTGACGCTCACCAAGAGCCTGTCGTTCGACCAGCTGGGCATCGTGGGCGACGGCGTCGGCAGCTGGGACAACGACCTCGTCATGGAGTTCGACGCGAAGACGCAGCGCTTCTGGGTCGACGCGACGCTCGTGGCCGGTGAGATCAAGTTCCGCCTCGACGGTGCCTGGGACACCTCGTTCGGCTCCGCAACGGAGGGCATGCTCGACAGCGGCGACAACATCAAGGTTCCGGCCGGCAACTACCGCATCTACGTCAACCTGAACAACTCCGCAGCGATGACCTACGAGCTCAACGCCGAGGATTACGGACAGGGCGGCGAGGAGCCCGAACCCGAACCCGAGGTAGCCGACTGGTATATCCACGGCCAGACCGTCGCCACGCCCGAGTGGGGCCCGACGGCCATGGAGAGTGCCAGCAGCAATATCGCAGCCTACAAGGCCGCCAATGTCGAGGTGGCCGCCAACTCGGAGTTCCTCTTCAAGAGCGGCGACGAGTCGCAGTGGATCGGGGCCGATGCCTCGCTGGCCGGAGGTGACGGAAGGTACACCTGCACGATCGGCGCCGCCTTCGCCGTCTCGGCCAACAAGGTGAATGCCGTCGTGGCCGAAGCGGGCACCTACGACTACTGGCTGCTGCCCGACGCGGGCCGCGCCTACGTCATGGCCGCAGGCGTGAAACCCGAGTACGTTCCCGAGACATGGGGCATCATCGGCAACATTACGGGCTGGGGCGACCTGGGCGACTTCTCGCTGAGCGAGGAGGGAGCCTACCTCGTCCGCCGGGGCGTGGTGCTCAAGACGACCGACGAGTTCAAGATCCGCTACAACAACGCCTGGGACGACTCGAAGAACTACGGCACGGCATCGGGCGGTGCGATCGACATCAACACGGCCGTCGCCGTCATCACCAGCGGCGGATCGCAGAACATGAAGGTGCAGCTCGACGGCACCTACGACATCTACTTCGACCTGGCAGGCAGCACGGTCTACGTCATGAGCGAGGGCAAGACCCCGGCCGACGTACAGTAACTCTTTCACGGGACGGAGGCGGGGCCTCCGTCCCGTTCTGGTCTGCGGTCCCCGACCGGACCGCAGGCCCCTAAAACAAACACCAAGAACCAGCCATTCAAGATGAAAAGATTTTTCTACCTGCTGCTGACACTGCTCTTCGCCGCAGCCGTCTCGTGCAGCAAGGACTCGACCTCCGGCAAGGGAGGCGGTCTGCTCTCCGTCACCCCCTCCACGCTCGAATTCGACACTGAGGGCGGGAGCGAACTGATCGAACTGAAGACCGACGCCGGGTCGTGGTCGCTCACGCAGAGCGACGGCACGGCGTGGTGCACGCCCGAGCGGACGTCGGGCCGGACCTCGGCGTCGTTCCACGTCACGGTCACCTCCAATGCGGGCGGCACGGAGCGCAGCGCGACACTCACCTTCACCGCCCCGGGCTGCGAGGAGGTCGCACTCACGGTGCGGCAGGCGGGCGACACCCCCGCAGGCAGCGAGGCCGTCGTGGCGGAGCCCGATCCGTGGGACGGCGTCAAACGCGCCGACATCTCCTACCAGGTACTGGTCTACAGCTTTGCCGACGGCGACGGCGACACGAAGGGTGACCTGAAGGGGTTGACCGAGCGGCTGGACTACCTCGACGAGATGGGCGTCTCGGCCGGCTGGGCCTTCACGCCGCGGCACTACCTCTCGGTCGCGCTGCTCGCCGCCGCCCGCATGCCCGAGGCGGAGGAGCTCTTCTTCCAACCCCAGTACAACAACCGCACGGTGGACGACCCGACGGCGGAGAAGGACTACGCCGCGGAACTCGCGTACCGCATGACGGGCCCCGTCGTCGGGCTGCAGGTGACGGCCTATGCCACGCTGCGGCTCGATGCCATGCAGACGCGGCGCTACTACGACGACATGGCGGGGCTCTTCCGCGAGCGGCATCGGCTGGCGGGCTCTCGGCGTGGAGGCTGCGGCCGACATCCGGCTGTCGTATCGCTGGAGCCTGGCGCTGGCCGCCTCGGTGCAGCACTGCGCGTATGTCCGCGACCCGCTGGTCACGGTGCTTTCGGATGTGGACAACACGGTGGTCGACATGCGGGCCGTGAGCCGCATGGGCGGCTGCGTGCCGGGCGGTGTACCCGGCGCGACGGCCTGTGCCGAGCTGGCGTACTTCGGACCGAAAGGGTGGGGGCTCCGTCTCTCGGCGGGGTATGTCGGCGGACGGTATGCCGAGCCCTCCTTCCTGCGCCGCACGGATCGCATCGCCTCCCAGGGCGGCACGTCGCCCGAACTCTTCGACGCCTTCGTGCGGCAGGAGCGGCTGGACGACGTCCTGACGCTCGGTGCCTCGCTCTTCAAGAGCTTCTATTTCGACCGTTCGCGCCTGGTCGTCGCCCTGATGCTGCGCAACCTGCTCGGCGGCGACGATATGGTCTACAGTGCCTACGAGGCGCAGCGTGTGCGCCGCATCGCGGCCGGCGACCAGACCCTCTGGCAGCCCCACGCCACGCGCCTGACCTACGCCCTGCCGCGGTCGTTCTACATTACGGTTTCATATCGGTTTTGACGGATATTATAAAAATCAGTCGGATTTTTTTGGATTTCGATGCAAAATTTGTAATTTGGAAAGCCAAAAACCTTAAAACTTTCAAAACCTATGATTATCGGTATTCCCAAAGAGATCAAAAACAACGAGAATCGCGTTGCAATGACCCCGGCCGGCGTTCAGGAGATGACGCGGCGCGGTCACAAGGTGTATGTGCAGGCTACGGCCGGAGTGAACAGCGGTTTTACCGATGATGCCTACCGGGCGGTGGGTGCGGAGATCCTGCCCACGATCGAGGAGGTCTATGCGACGGCCGAGATGATTGTCAAGGTCAAGGAGCCGATCGCCCCCGAATACAAGCTCGTCCGTGCCGGACAGCTCCTCTTCACCTATTTTCACTTTGCCAGCAGCGAGCCGCTGACCCGTGCGATGATCGACAGCGGAGCCGTCTGCTGCGCCTACGAGACCGTCGAGCGGGCGGACCGTTCGCTGCCGCTGCTCACCCCGATGTCGGAGGTTGCCGGCCGCATGGCCACGCAGGAGGGGTGCTACTTCCTCGAGAAGCCGCGCGGCGGCAAGGGCGTGCTGCTGGGCGGCGTGCCGGGCGTGAAGCCGGCGCGCGTCTTCGTCATCGGCGCGGGAGTCGTCGGTACGGCGGCGGCCCGCATGGCTGCCGGACTGGGTGCCGACGTGACGATCTGCGACATCTCGCTGCCGCGCCTGACCTACCTGACCGATGTGATGCCCAGGAACGTCAAGACGCTCATGTCCTCGGAATACAACATCCGCGAGGAGCTCAGGCACGCCGACCTGGTGATCGGTTCGGTGCTGATTCCCGGCGCGAAGGCCCCGAAGATCGTGACGCGCGACATGCTGCAGCTCATGGAGCCCGGCACGGTGCTGGTCGACGTGGCCATCGACCAGGGCGGCTGCTTCGAGACGTCGCGTCCGACGACGCACGAGGATCCGGTCTACTACGTCGACGGCATTCTCCACTACTGCGTGGCCAACATCCCGGGTGCCGTGCCGCGCACCTCGACGCTGGCCCTGACGAACGCCACGCTTCCCTATGCGATCCAGCTGGCCGACAAGGGGTGGCAGCGTGCCTGCCGGGAGAATCCCGAACTGGCACTGGGCCTGAACGTCGTCGAGGGCAAGGTCGTCTACAAGCCTGTGGCCGAGGCCTGGGGGCTGGATTACGAGCCGCTGGCGCTCTGACGCCGTGCTCGTGCAACGGGGAGAGAGGGGGGCGGTCGGTTGTGCCGTCCTCCTCTCTTCGCATGCCGGCAAATAAATTTGCCGCGACGGCCGCTTTGCACTATCTTTGCAGCGTAAAACCGATGTTATGGCAGGTTCCAACTTTGTAGACTACGTGAAGATATTCGCCCGCTCGGGGCACGGCGGCGCCGGTTCGGCACACTTCCGCCGCGAGAAATTCGTGGCCTTCGGCGGTCCGGACGGCGGCGATGGCGGCAAGGGCGGCAGCATCGTGCTGCGGGGCGACCGGCAGTACTGGACGCTCATCCACCTCAAGTACCAGCGCCACCAGTTCGCCGAGGACGGCGAGAACGGCTCCGGAGCCCGCTCCTCGGGCAAGGATGCACGCGACATCGTCATCCCCGTGCCGCTGGGCACCGTGGCGCGCCGCGTTGTCGAGACCGACGAGGGCACGACGACGGAGTTCGTCGGCGAGGTGACCGAGGACGGTGAGGAGCTCGTGCTGCTGAAGGGCGGCCGCGGAGGACTGGGCAACTGGCACTTCAAGAGCGCCACGAACCAGACGCCGCGCTATGCGCAGCCGGGCGAAGAGGGCGACGAAGGGGCCTTCATCCTCGAACTGAAGGTGCTGGCTGACGTCGGACTCGTGGGCTTCCCCAATGCCGGGAAATCGACGCTGCTCTCGGTCGTGTCGGCCGCCAAGCCCAAGATCGCCAACTACCACTTCACCACCCTGGTGCCCACTCTGGGCGTCGTGTCGGTGGGCGAGGGTGCCAGCTTTGTCTGCGCCGACATCCCCGGCCTGATCGAGGGTGCCAGCGAAGGCGTTGGTCTGGGCCATGACTTCCTGCGCCATGTGGAGCGCTGCCGCCTGCTGCTGCATGTGGTGGATGTTTCCGGCAGCGAGTGCCGCGACCCCATCGAGGACTTCGAGAAGATCAACGAGGAGCTGGCAAAGTTCAGCCCCGTGCTGGCCGAGCGCCCGCAGATCGTTGTGGGCAATAAGTGCGACCTTGCCACTGAGGAGCAGATCGAGACCTTCCGCCAGTATGTGGAGGGCAAAGGCCTGACCTTCGTGGCCATCTCTGCCGCCACCATGCAGGGCGTGCGGGAACTGCCGGGCCTGGTCTACAACCGCCTGAAGGATATCCCGGCCATCCCGGTCTTCACCGCAGAGTACAAGAAGCCGGAACCCAAGGCAAACGACCGCGCCTTTACCATCAAGCGGATGGAAGCCCATGTGTGGAGCGTGGATGCCCCGTGGCTGGAGTATATTCTGGCCGGCAGCAACGTGGACGACTACGAGAGCCTGCAGTTCTTCCAGCGTCAGCTGGGCGAGAGCGGCATTCTGGACGCGCTGGTGCAGAAGGGCGTGGAAGAGAACGATACCATCCTCATCGGCGAGTATCAGTTCGATTATATCTTCTAATCATACCGCAATTTGGCTCCCCTATCAGGGGAGCTGTCAGCGCCTGAAAGCGCTGACGGAGAGGTTTATTTTTGATCAGCCCAGCTGATTCTCCACGATGGACTTGACAGCAGCCAGCGTGCTGGAACTGCTGGCCCGCACCCGGTTGGCGCAGCATCATCGGCTCTCGGCCGGGAAGCTGAACACCGAAAAGGTCAAGTATGTCTCTGCCAAGGCGCAGTTCAGAGAGGAACAGCTGCTGGAGCCGCTGTTCACCGAGGACGAGCTGGCTGTGTTCAAGCGCGGGCGCAATGCCAGCAAGGCCAGCGTTGCCAAGCACGCCTCCCCGGAGGAATACCGTGCCTCTACCGGCTTTGAGTGCCTGCTGGGCTGGCTGTACCTGAACGGACAACTGGAGCGCGTGCACCAACTGTTTGAGGTGCTGTGGCAGCAGTTTGACCCTGACCAGAAATAAGAATGCGAAAGCCCGCTGCTTTCCGCACTGGAAAACAGTGCAGGGAAGGCAGCGGGCTTTCTTAATGAGAGAGGTTACTTGTCTTCGTCATCGGCACCCTTGGTGTACTGGTTGGGGTGCTTGTGCTCGTTGGTTGCGCTGTTGGTGGTCTTGCTGCTGGTGCGGTTAGAGGTCTGGTCCTTGCAATTGGTACTGCGGTTCTCACTGCGGTTTTCCATGATGTGAATGCTCCTTTCGGTCGTTGCTGTGGGGGCGGGGCCGCCCTCACAGTCCATAGTGTGGCCGCAGCCGGCGGCTTTATACATCCCATGGGAGGAAAAGAATATGCCTACGGAATATTTTGAGCGCCGGGAGCGCGCTCTGCTGGGCGACCGGTT
>ERZ780025.836-NODE-836-length-10903-cov-2.180033_pt1 | contig 10903 bp, 9 predicted proteins | sample MGYA00511862_ERZ780025 | MGnify/ENA primary metagenome ERZ780025 (study PRJEB29588, sample SAMEA2156186) | human gut metagenome | biome: human gut; feature: human-associated habitat; material: faeces | place: Denmark | collected 2008/2010 ...
TCAGATTGGAAAGCTTGATCGTCTGATCGATCTTTTTCACTGCATCTGTGCCGATACAATTTTCCATTTCCTTCTCAACCCACGATACAACAGAGCTGCACAGCAGGATCATGACCGGCCCCGGATACAATTTTTTTGCCTTTAATTTTAAAACAGCATTAATAAAATCCGTATCTTTTTTGGCAATATAAGAAAACTCATCGATCACTAAGATAAGCTTTTCCGGTCCACCGCTTTTGATCCGGTTAAAATATTCCTCATAATCATATTTTTGCAGCCTGACCTGCAGTTTTTCCTCTAACGCTTCCGCCATCATCTGTTTTTGAGACTCCGGTGACGCATACCGTGCACGATAATAAAAGGCTTTTTTGTTCTGCAGGAAAGTCTTCAACAACAATTCTTTTTCCAGATCCGGCCTGCCATATAAAACGCATAACTGATTGCCGGACTTTGCATAAAGTTTTTTTAATTCTTTAAAACCAGCCGTTTTTACAACCATGTTTCCGCCCTCCCGTTTGTATTTCACATAGGAGAAATTATATCATTTTTTAACTTTTTAGGCAATATAAAACGCCACCGGACGTCCTGATCCGATGGCGCTTTTAGTTATTTCCTATTTTTATTATTTCTTTGTGATATATCCCTGTGCTTTGAGCAGCTCTGCACAAAGCACTGCGCCGCCCGCTGCTCCGCGGACCGTATTGTGGGATAAGCCAACAAACTTCCAGTCGTAAACCGTATCCTCTCTCAGACGGCCGACCGAAATTCCCATGCCGTTTTCATAGTTGACATCCAACGCAATCTGAGGGCGGTTATCCTCCTCCAGATACTGAATGAACTGCTTGGGCGCGCTGGGAAGCTCCAGTCTCTGCGGCTCGCCGGAAAAATGAACCAGACGGTCGATTAACTCTTCCTTGGTAGGCTTTTTCTTAAACTTCACAAACACAGCTGCGGTATGTCCGTTTAAAACAGGCACACGAATACACTGGCAGGTGATAACCGGGCTCTGTGCCGGAACGATCACGCCGTCCTCCACTTTGCCCCAAAGACGCAGCGGCTCCTTTTCGCTCTTCTCTTCCTCGCCGCCGATATAAGGGATGATATTTCCCACCATCTCCGGCCAGTCTGCAAAGGTCTTACCCGCGCCGGAAATCGCCTGATAGGTCGTAGCAACCACTTCATAGGGCTCGAACTCTTTCCACGCAGTCAGGACAGGCGCATAGCTCTGAATCGAGCAGTTCGGTTTTACAGCAACGAAGCCTCTCTTGGTACCGAGTCTTTTTTTCTGAGATTCGATAACTGCCGCATGCTCCGGATTGATCTCCGGAACCATCATCGGGACATCCGGTGTCCAGCGGTGTGCGGAGTTATTGGAAACAACAGGTGTTTCTGTCTTTGCATAGGCTTCCTCGATCTTTTTGATCTCGTCCTTTGTCATATCGACAGCGCTGAATACAAAATCAACCTGAGATGCTACATGCTCCACATCGTTAACGTTTAATACGATCAGGTTCTTTACCGCTTCCGGCATGGGTGTGTCCATTTTCCATCTGCCGCCGACTGCCTCTTCGTAGGTCTTGCCTGCGGAACGGGGGCTTGCTGCAATGGCAGCCACTTCGAACCAGGGATGGTTTTCCAGCAGTGAAATAAACCGCTGACCTACCATGCCAGTTCCACCCAGAATGCCAACTTTCAGCTTCTCACTCATTTTTTCAATTCTCCTCTCCTGTTTTCATCCAGATTGCTCCGGTTGATGGCTGTTGCCATTCATCCGATTGGAAATTGTGTTTCCATTTCAGATTTATATCAGATAGTATCATATTTTTTACTTTATTGCAATAAAGTAAAAATATTTTGTCGAATCCATGGGCAGATATGTCATTGCTATGCAACATCGATGCGCAATTGCAGCAGCTTCCGCATATGATAAAGCAGATCATGTCAGGATTAGCCTGCAAAAGAACCCAGTTTCAGGGCAATCCTGCCAGAAAGAAGGGAAAAGCTTATGGACTCTGTCCTTTTAAAAGCACAGGAACTGTCCTATTCCTACCACACCCTAAACGGCGAAACGCCCGCCCTGGATCGGGTTTCCTTCTGCCTTTACCGCAAAGAATTTCTGGCGATTGTCGGTCCCAGCGGCTGCGGCAAATCCACGATTTTGTCCCTGATCGCCGGCTTGCTCACCCCGGGCAGCGGCGGCATCACGTTTTATGGGGAAAATGGTCATCAGCCCGGCATCGGCTACATGCTGCAGCACGATCTTTTATTTGAATGGCGAAACGTCTGGCAAAATGTTACGCTCGGACTGGAAATCGCCCACAAGGATACAACCAAGAACCTGGAACGCGTTCGCAGGATGCTCTCCGACTACGGGCTTCTGGAATTTCAGCATAAAAAGCCGTCTCAGCTTTCCGGTGGCATGCGCCAACGGGCTGCCCTCATCCGCACGATGGCGCTCGAGCCCGATATCCTGTTGCTCGATGAGCCGTTTTCCGCGCTGGATTACCAGACCCGGCTGACCGTTTCCGCCGATATTGCTGCCATGATCCGTAAGGCAGAAAAATCCGTCATCCTCATCACCCACGATCTTGCAGAAGCTATCAGCCTCGCCGATCGCGTTCTCATCCTGTCTGCCCGCCCCGCCCGTGTCAAAGCAGAATTTCCCATTCACCTGACTGCCGCAGACCATTCGCCGCTTGCCGCACGGCGCGCGCCGGAATACGGACAGCTTTTTAATCAGATCTGGGAGGAACTGTCCAATGAAAACAACTGACCAAACACTGTCCGACCAGCAGCTTTTCCTGCTTGCCCACAGACGCCATCATCATTTCGTCCACTTTGCCCGAATTTTTATGCTGCTTCTTTTCCTGACAGTCTGGGAGTTGTTCGCAGACTTCCATATCATCGACAGCTTCTTTTTCTCCAGTCCTTCCCGTGTCGTCGCCTGCTTTGTCCGCATGGTCTTAGAGCGTTCCCTGTTTACCCATATCGGTATCACGTTGACTGAAACGGTCATCAGTTTTTTTCTCGTCGCCCTCGTTAGCCTTTCCGCCGCCACGCTTTTATGGTACAGCCGCCGGCTGTCTGAAATTTTGGAGCCGTTTCTCGTCGTTTTAAACAGTCTCCCGAAATCCGCGCTCGCCCCTCTTTTGATCGTCTGGCTCGGCACCGGCATGGATACGATCATCGCCGCCGGCATTTCCGTCGCCATCTTCGGTGCAATCATCAACCTTTATACCGGATTTTTGCAGGCAGATCCTGAAAAGCTTCTCCTGATCCGAACGCTCGGCGGCACCAGACGGGACTGCTTTTTCAAAGTTGTCCTGCCCGCTTCCATTCCGGTCATTTTAAGCAATATGAAAGTCAATATCGGGCTTTCGTTAGTCGGCGTCGTGATCGGCGAATTTCTCGCTGCCAGACGCGGGCTCGGCTATCTGATCATCTACGGAAGCCAGGTACTGCAGCTGGATATGCTCATTACATCCATCCTGCTTTTGTGTATCATTGCGATGGGGCTTTATCAGCTGCTGCAGTTTGCAGAGCACTGTTATAAGAAAAAAGTGTAGGACTGCACAAAGTGTTTTTCTATAAGTTAAAACAGGCATCCGGAAGTTCGCTGCTTCAAACAGCGCTCCGGATGCCTGTTGTCTTCTTTTTGCCGCACACAGCGCTCCCTGTCAGAAAATCTCCTTCAGGAAGTCTCTTTTTGTGGGAAGCGCGTGTTTACTCCGTTTTCTCCTCTTCCGGCAGGATGACGTGCACGGATAATACTCGCTTTTCTTCCATCTCAGTTACTTCCACATGGGTACCTTTATAGTCGAAGTTGTCCCCAACCGCAGGGATTTTCTTTAACTGTTCCATAACCCAGCCGCCTACGGTCGCCGCCTCGGATTCATCCTCCTCATCCATCAGGTCGAAAAGCTTCTTCACGCTCGCCCGTCCGCTGAACTTATATTCGCGCTCAGAAATCTGCACGATCTCCTGAACGACCTCGTCGTGTTCGTCCCAGATTTCGCCCACCAACTCTTCGAGGATATCCTCCAGCGTGATCAGGCCAACCGTCCCGCCGAATTCATCCAATACGATCGCGATATGCAGTTTCTTTTTCTGAAGCTCCTGCATCAGCTCATCGATCTTCTGGTTTGCTGTCGTAAACAGTGCCGGACGCATCACTTCCCGGATGCTCGTATCTGTCCCGTAAACCCGATTATAAAAATCCTTATGGTACAAAATGCCGACGATATGATCCAATGTTTCTTCATAAACCGGAAGTCTGGAATAGCCGGTATTTGCAAATACTTCTGCAGCTTCCTCCTGGGTACTTTCCACAGGGATTCCTTCCATATCGATCCGTGGGGTCAGAATATCTCCCGCCTCCAGATCGTCAAAGCTCAATGCGCTGCGCAGAAGACTTCCTTCTTCTTTATCAATGCTTCCCTCTTCCTGCGCTTCCTCTACGATCGTAAACAGTTCTTCCGATGTAATACCCTGACTGCCAGACGTTTTAAACAGACAGGACAACAGCTTCTTCCACTGCCCGAACATCCAGTTGATCGGTGTCAGAACGATCCGAAGCCCATTGATCATCGGTGCGGAAAACATAGCGAATTTTTCCGGGGATTCTTTTGCGATGCTCTTTGGCGAAATTTCACCGAAAATCAATACCACAACGGTGATCACCAGCGTGGAAATTCCCGCGCCCATCTCTTCTCCAAGAAGCTTTACAAATAAAATTGTCGCCAGAGAAGAACATCCGATATTGACAATATTGTTACCGATCAGAATCGTCGACAACAGGCTGTCGTAGTTGTCAGAGAGCTGCAGCACCAGTGCTGCCCTCTTGTTTCCCTTTTCTGCCTGATTGCGGATTCTGACTCTGTTGATTGCTGAAAAAGCCGTCTCTGTTGCTGAAAAATATCCGGACAGGATGACACAGATAATAATAATCAGCAGCATGACTCCATTACTTCCCATGATATTCTGATCTCCCTTTACTTTGGTTTAAACTTTACTTTAGCAGAAAGAGAGTCATTATGCAATTCTTTTATCAATTTTCGGATGCCTCAGATATTTTCTGGCTGTCTGTAGCGGACGTGGCGGTTGTATTCACATTTTCTGTGCTGCCGTCTGACTTCGGTGCGTCTGCACTCTCCTCCCGCCGGCCTACGGCTGCCCCTTTGGATGTGCCCACATTGTCTGTGCTGCTGTCTGACTTCGGTGCACCTCCGGCTTCCTGGCGCCGGTCTGCATCTGCTGCAGCTTCGCCATCGCTTTCCTGGCGCCGCTCTGCTTCTGTCTTTACTTCGCCCTCACTTTCCTGGCGCCGCTCTGCTTCTGCCGCAGCTTCCTCCTGACGTTTCCGCTCCGCCTCAGCTGCGATCTGCTCCAGTGCTGGCGGAATGTTGTCTGCGTCCGTTCCGATCTGTTCTGTTTCAGATGTATTGCTTCCAAGGGCAGGCTGCATCGAAAGCGCAAGTCTCACAAGCTCATCTCTGCACTGCTGTTCCTCCTGTGCTTTTACCTGCGCATGCGCCTGATCGTACACAATTTCTGCTCCGATGATCTGTCCATCTGCCAAACCGCAGGACGGTACATAGTAATCGGTTGAACCCGCCTGCTTGCTGCAGATCAGCACCCTTCTGGTCGCATTTGCAGGCTCCCCGCAGGTATAAATAAACCCCCAGTAAGGTTCCACGCCAGGAGCCCAGTCCACCCAGACCGGATAGCCAGAGCAGTCATCCCGGTGAACATGGTAGGATTCTTCTTTGTAACAGCCATCCTCCACGCTATGCACATGGCCATGTGTCCCGGTATAGCAGCCCCCTGCCGTATCGCTCTTTTCCGTGTGCGGCTGGTTGCCGGAAGCATCCACATGATAATGATACTGATAACGGATCGTACCCGGAATCTCTTCCACGCCAATGACGAGCTTCTGATCAATGTTTAAAATTGCTTCCGTCAGCTGGGCAAATGTTGCGTCCTCGTTTGTGGAAACTCCTTTTGTGAGCAATGCGGACGCCAGCTTTTTCTTACCATTACTCACAGATGTAAAAACCTGATTCATATCCTGTTTCAGGCCGTTGTTTAACTCCTCCAGATAGGATTTCAACTCTTCCGTATTCTGTCCGGCAGATACATTCAGATCTCCGAACTGCTTGGCAAATGTCTGCTGCAGCGTCGTCAGGTTCGTCTGCATCCCGTTGTCCAGCTCACCGATTCTCGTAAACAAGCTTTCCACATTTTTGCCAACGCCGTCAACGTTCTCATTCAGGCCGTTCACATTCTCGTTTAAACCGAAAATATTGTTGCCGAGCCCGGTCACGTTTTTATCCAGTCCGCTTAAATTCTGGTCAACCCGGTTCATTCTGTTTTCCAGAAGGGCGGAAAGCTCCTGCACTCTCGTCTGCAGCTCTGCTGTCAGCGAACCAAAGGCGGCTGTAATCTGCACCATATCGGATTCCAGCATATTTTTTAAATTGCTCTCAACTAAAGCCAGACTTCTGATTGTTTCCTGTCTGCTTTCCTCAACCTCTTTTAACAGCTGCTTTTGCTGCTCGGTCAGCTGGGTCTGTTCCTGTGTCCAGAGTTCCCGGTTCTTCTCCTCTGTTGTGCGGACTTCCTGCACCAGATTTTTCAGGTTCTCATAAGAGGTGTTCAGGCGGTCCTCCAGCTTGGACACGGTCTGGTTGACAGACTGCACCGACTCGTTGATTCTGTTGATCTCCGTTATAGATTCTTTGTGATCGGTATTGTCCTGTTTTTTCTGGGCATCCATTTCCTGCATGATTCTGGAAATTTCTTCCAACGTCTTTGTGACATCTGTATGGATACTCTCCATATCCGTGCGGATTTCATTTACCTTCGTATGGGTCGTTTTTTCCAGATCGGTCACTTTTCCGGTCATCCCGGACGCATTTTCTTCCAGCCTGTGCTGAATCGTTTCTACCTGCAGCAGACTTTCCTCGCGCTGCGCAAGCTGTGCATTGACCTCGTCAAGCTTTTTCTGATTGTCGGCAATATTCTGGTTTAACTGTTCCAGACTCGTTGCCGCCGATTCCATCTCTCCTTTCAGCGCGCTGCTCACACTGTTCTGCATTTCCTCCAGGGAAATGCTCTCGGTCTTTCCCGCCCTCTGCACGGAATAGCCGATTCCTGCACCGAGTAAAATCACGGCAATTGCCGTCATCGCAACGCCCGCTGCAGCTGCCTGTTTTTTCTGGGAATTTCTTTTTCTGCCTTTTTCCTCTGTTTCAGGGCGAAAGGTCTTTTTAGAATTGTTTGATTGCATGGGATTTTTCTCCTCCCACAAGACGACGTCCGACGGATGTATCGGAAGGATACGTCGAAAACAGCCGGACGAAATGACGTGAACCAACAGGGTAGAATTCAGGCTTGTCCCTCACCCGGTTTGCGCGTCCAAGGAGTGTCTGCTTTTGCATAAACCTCCTGTCTGACAGCAAAATCTGACTGTCTGCATGATTTTTTAACTCTGGAAACTGTCGTTGAAAAACGAAAATCAATTTCTGAAAACAATAGCATCCCGTCCGGGGATCTTCTATTGTTTGAAAAAGACTGCAGACCCAATCGGCTATCTGCAAAAGAAATGGAACGTTTTCGTTCCGAAAGGATATTGCCTCCTGCTATTTCTGCATGGGGCGAACTTTCCGAGCTCCTGCTCTGTATGTGTCTGGATGATAGCACGAAAAAAGAGAACCCGTCAAGCGGATTCTCCAATTTTATAAATTGATTATAATTGGGATATAAAAATTTAATGAAAGCGAGTGACGTCCAGATTTAAAAAACGATATTTCCCATGCGTCGTCACATCTGGTGCCGCACAACGCTGTATTCATCCCCGGAACGGTAATAGGGACAGGCATCAAACGTGCTGCTTAAAAATTTCAGCATCTCGTCCTCGTCCAGATCCATTTCGCAGATATAACATTCATAATCCTCATCATAGCTGTAATAAGCGCACGCTTCACAGTTTGTCATTTTTTCTGACCGCCTTTCCCTTGAAGAAACGCTGCGGAATTTCAAATACGAACACAATTCCAAGCACAATCGCAACCGCCGCCTTGAGGGCAGAAAATCCGCGGGTAGAAGCTTCGTCCAGCTGTCCCGTCACCAGGTAATAGCACGTCCAGTATATTCCGGCTCCCGGCACGAGCGGTAAAATGCCGCAGATTAAAAAAATCGTCACCGGGCAACGCTCCCGCACGGCAAAAAAACGGGACATCAGAATAACCAGCACTGTCGCCAAAAAGACAACGACCGCTTCCGACCAAAAGCCCGTCCGCATCCACAAAAAAACATAGACCGCCCAGCCGGACGCACCGATCAGACCGCAGTAGGGATAATATTTGGAAGGCACGCCAAATAACGCGCCGAACGCGACCGTGCCGATTCCAGCCGCAAGAATCTGAAGCAAATCCGTCACAGCATGACACCTCCCGTCAGATGATGATAAATGCTCAGCACACAGCCGACGCCTGCCGCCACAGACAAAAAAACAAGCACCGCGTCGATCATGCGGACGGTTCCTGAAATGTAATCGCCGTCCGCGATGTCCCGGATTCCGTTCGTAAATGCGAGTCCCGGCACGAGAGGCATGATGGAACCGCTGATCATATGGCTCATATCCATTTCGAACGGCATATGGATAAACAAAAGACTACACACCGTAATAATGATTCCGCCGCCGATATTTTCCACAATTTTAGAGCATCTGCCGTTTAACCAAAGCAAATACAGATACAGCAGACACCCGATCACAAAGGCTGCGACACAGTCCTGCCACATTCCGCCGAACATCAGACAAAAACAGCCGCTGCCAAGACCGGACATCAGCACCAGCGCCCTTTTGGAAGCGCCCGGCGCATTTCGGATCTGTTCCAGCTTTTCCCGGATTTCCGGCAGTGTGTATTTTCCCTCTTCTATTTCCCGTGAGAGCTGATTGACCGCCGCAACCCGATGAAGCTGTGCACCGCGAACTGGAATATGCTCCACCCGTGCAAAGCGTTTTTCATGCTCATCTCCGGACGTCAGAAAAATGCCGTTACTGAGTACAAAGGCGTTTTCTGACTGTACGCCGAAATGATGACAGATCCGGTCGATCGTCTCTTCCACACGGAATATTTCCGCGCCGTTTTCCAGCAAAATATGCCCTGCTGTCATCGCTGCGTCCAGCACATCCCGCTGATCCAGCTTTATTGTCTGTTCCTCCTGTGACATCCTGATCCCCCTACAAAAAGAGTTTCCTATACGATAAAAATGCGCGCCCAGCTGCTACAATCTCAGGCGCGCATCATTATTCATGGCAATAGAAGCCTCATGCACCGTGCATTCTATTGTGTTATTTTACATGTTTTCCAGAAGCTTGTCTACACTTACCAGCTTTACGCACAGAACAAACAGCTCCGTTGCCTGAACCAGCTCGTCGATCGGAGGGAAGGAAGGGGCGATACGGATGTTGGAGTCATGAGGATCCTTCTTATAAGGGTAGGTTGCCCCGGCACCGGTCATGACAACTCCGGCTTCCTTTGCTTTTGCAACGATCGCCTTTGCACAGCCGTCCAGAGCTTCAAAGGAAATAAAGTAGCCGCCGTGGGGCTTTGTCCAGGTACCGATCTCCAGATCCCCCAGCTCTCTGTCGAGGATTTCCAGCACTGCTTCAAATTTGGGACGCAGAATCTCTGCATGCTTTTTCATCTGCGTCTCGATGCCGTGGATATCTTTAAAGTAACGCACATGACGCAGCTGATTTAACTTATCGTGACCGATCGTCTGAATCGTCAGATGTGTTCTTAAATCATCCAGGTTTGCCTTGGAAGCAGAAATTGCAGCGACGCCGGAACCGGGGAAGCTGATTTTACTGGTGGAACTGAATTTATAAACCATATCCGGATTGCCAGCCTTTTCACACTCGGAAAGCAGCTCCAGGATAACATCCTGAGGCTCGTCATACAGATGATGTACGTTGTAAGCATTGTCCCAGAAAATACGGAAATCCTTTGCCGCAGGCTTTAAGGCAGCGAATCTGCGGACGGTTTCGTCGGAGTAGGTGTAGCCCTGCGGGTTGGAATACTTCGGTACGCACCAGATACCCTTGATGGCTTCATCCTCGCTGACCAGCTTTTCCACCAGATCCATATCCGGGCCCTGGGGAGTCATCGGAACATTGATCATCTCTACGCCAAAATATTCTGTAATCGCAAAATGACGATCATAGCCTGGAACCGGGCAAAGGAATTTTACCTTGTCTAACTTATGCCAGGGAGTCATCCCCATAATACCGTGGGTGAAGGCATGGCTCACTACATCGAACATTACATTCAGACTGGAGTTGCCGTAGATAATGATATTATCTGCAGGCACTTCGATCAGTTCTCCCAACAGACGCTTTGCTTCCGGGATGCCATCCATAACACCATAGTTACGGCAATCAATTCCTGCCTCACACTTCAGATCTGTAAAGCTGTCCAGTACATCCATCATACCCATGGAAAGATCCAGCTGCGCTGCGCTCGGTTTACCGCGGGACATATCCAGTTTCAGTCCTTTACCCTGGAACTCCTTATACTGAGCCTCCAGCTGACTCTTTTCCTGCAGTAACTCTTCTTTGCTTCTGTCTTTATAAGCTGTCATGCTTCCTCCCATTCTGCCGCGTAACCGGCCTTTCATTTGCGAGTTTATTTTCTTTTTTACTCTTCCTTACATTATCCACAATTCAGAAATGCTGTCAAGACGAAACTTTTTTCAAAAAAGACTTGCCAAACCGATGAAATATCAGTATAATATCTATTGTTGGAGTTCTGCCGGAATAGCGCAGTTGGTAGCGCAACTGATTCGTAATCAGTAGGTCGAGGGTTCAAGTCCCTTTTCCCGCTTTTCTTTATTGGAA
>ERZ780025.841-NODE-841-length-10880-cov-5.093949_pt1 | contig 10880 bp, 7 predicted proteins | sample MGYA00511862_ERZ780025 | MGnify/ENA primary metagenome ERZ780025 (study PRJEB29588, sample SAMEA2156186) | human gut metagenome | biome: human gut; feature: human-associated habitat; material: faeces | place: Denmark | collected 2008/2010 ...
GACGCCGCGTCGCGCGCCGGGCAGGCGGTGGGCGACGTCGTCGGGGCAGGCGATGCGGTCATCGCCCCGCCCGCCGCGGAACCGATCTACTGGAACTACGGCGCCTTCATCCAGCAATGCGTCGACTTCACGATCCTGGCCTTCTGCGTCTTTCTGATGGTCAAGCTGATGAACCGGCTCGCCCGCAAGAAGGAGGCGGCCCCGGCACCCGCTCCGGCACCCGCCCCGACGAAGGAGGAGCTGCTGCTTACGGAGATCCGCGACCTGCTCAAGGAGCAGCAGAAACGGTAGGTCCGTGGCGGTGATGCGCGCCGCAAAAGCGGCGGCCCGTCCGGCTGCCGCTTTTGCGGTTCCGTTCTGCGCCGCTTTTTTACGATCCCGTCCGTCCGGTGCTTTTTTCGACCGGGCGGCGCGGCGCCGGTCTGCCGATTCGCTCCGGGGCGGGGCGGTTATTGGTCGGAGCGTTTTTTCCGGGGTGCGTACTCCTGGAGAATGTAGGTCGTGAAGATCGGGAAGAACAGCATGCCGAGCGACGGCAGCAGCACGCAGACGACCTTGCCGACGGCCGTGACGGGGAAGATCTCCGCACCGACGGTCGTCACGTTCATCCAGGCCCACCACAGGGCGTTGCCGAAGCCGTGGAGCCGGGGGTTGACCGCCACCTCGTAGTCGTAGAAGACCAGTGCCGAGAGGTAGGTGAAGACCACGACGGTGAACAGGTAGGCGGCGAAGAGGCGGTGGATGCGGTTGTCGCCCACGAGCCACTCGACGACGATGGCCATGGCCAGGAAGGCCCGCACGAGAGGCATCATGCCCACGACGAGGCCCCAGTCGTGCGTCATGTCGGCCCCGCACCAGGCGCTGATGTTGAGCCACGGGATCGAGATGAGCAGGTAGAGCAGGTTGCGCCGCAGAAAGCGCCTCCGGTCCCCGGCCGCGGCCCAGCGGACGAAGAAATCCGCGAGGAAGACGAGGCAGACGATAAGCTGGATCGTGAGGTAGGTTTGCGAGAAGCGGAGGTTGTCACCGGCCAGCACCTCCCAGGAAACGGCAGCCAGCAGGACTATCCCGGCGAGCAGCCGGAGCAGCCGGAGCCGACCGAAAGGATCGCGCGTGGCGGCTTCGCGGGTGGATCGACGTGTCATGAACGGAAATCGGTTTGGGCGCAGTCGGTTCAAAATCAGTGCCAGAGCCGGTGGTGAAGATTTTTTTGGAAGTTTTTTGGCGAAAAGATTTTGCACGATTGAAAATTTCTATTACCTTTGCACTCGCTTTAACGCCTTGGCGGGATAGCTCAGCTGGTTAGAGCGCATGATTCATAATCATGAGGTCGAGAGTTCAAGTCTCTCTCCCGCTACGAAGGAGAACCGAAAGGTTCTCCTTTTCGTTTTTACCTTTCCCCTTCCTCTTCCGCTTGCAGATGAGCGACTTGTGCACGGGCGGCCTCACGGGTTCGTGTGCTGCGCCCTTCCGTTGCCCGGCCTTCGTCCCGACGCATGGGCCGAATCGTATTCGGCCGAATCGGCCGTGACGGAGCCGTGATTCAACGCAAAAAGAGCAAAAAAAGAGCACAGGACGGGCATGGCAGATGCCGGACGTTGTTCGATATTTTCGATATGTTGTTCCAAATGGAGCCCGAGAGAAAATTCGGACAATCTGTGACCGAAAAGGATAACCGTCTGCTCGATCGAACCCCCATTTTTGCGGCACGGAACAGTCGCGTCGCGATGCTGCTGCGCTTTCGTGCGGAAGCAATCGACGCCGGCACCCAATGAAGACGAGCATGAAAATCTGTGTATCACCCCGGTATCGTCATTTGACGCCTTTTGTCCGATCCCTCGCCAGTCCCGAGGTCTTTTCCGGGCATGGCACGACGATTCACGACGGACGCAATACGGTCAAAGTGTTCGACGCGGACGGCAGCCTTCTTGCGGTCAAGCGCTACGGGCATATTTCGCTTCTCAACCGCCTGCTTTACGGCGTGCTCCGCCCCAGCAAGGCCGAAAGGGCCTATCGCCACGCAATCCGGCTGCGCGCACTGGGTATCGATACGCCCGAGCAGGTCGCCTTTCTGGAAGTACGGCGCCATTGTCTGTTGGATGCATGTTATTTCGTCGCCCGTTATTCGGATTACAAGCCGCTGCAGCCTGTGACGGAACTCGACATACAGCGGCCCGAGGTGGCGGCGGTATTCGATGCCCTGGCGGATTTCCTTTTCCGCATGCACAATGCGGGCGTATTGCACAAGGACCTGAATATCGGCAATATTCTCTATCTGGGCGACAGCCGCAGCGGATATGTATTTCAGGTGATCGACACCAACCGGATGCGGTTTTACCGCTCCCTTTCGATGCGCAGACGGCTCGACAACCTGCGGCGGCTGTCGTGCCCGGCCCCGGTCTATCTCTACATTCTTGACCGTTATGCGCATCTGGCAAATGCCAATACGGACTCCATCCAGCTTACGGGTGCCGTCATGCGCCTGTTCTTCGAGATGCGGCAACGGGCGAAACGCTGGGTGAAATCCCTGTGGAAAGACGGCGCGCGGTACGTCACGCGCCGTCGGCCCTTGTTGTAGAGGGGGACAGATGGACGGATGGACCGCACCCTCGGAATGCGTTTCACGATCATTGCTCCGCTCCGTACCGGACAGGACGACAGCAGCCGTCTTGAGGGTGGGGCTTTGACAAATAGCCGCCCGTGGCGTCCGATTCCCGGCAGGCGTGGCGGGGCAGCCCTCATGCGACCGGACTCTGTGACGTCCTATTTGCAGGTCCGGTAGGCCGAGGGGGTCATGCCGGTGTGCTGCTTGAAGTAGCGGCCGAAGAAGGACTGGTTCGGGAAGTTCAGGTAGTAGGCGATCTCCTGGATGTTCATCGTCGAGTATTTCAGCAGATTCTTCGCCTCCAGAATTACATATTCGTCGATCCATTCCGATGCCGTGCGTCCCGTTGTCGAGCGCAGCAGCGTCGTCAGGTACTTGGGGGTCAGGTGGAGCTGTTCGGCATAGAAGCCCACCGACCGTTCCTGCAGGTAGTGTTTCGAGAGCTCCTCCAGAAAGGTGTTGAAATAGGCCGCATTGCGATTGTGGGAGGCGTTGTCTGTCCGGGAGCCGTCGGCGCGCCTTTCGATGCGGTTGTCGATGATCCGGCAGATGCGGTAGGCCAGCGTCCGGAACATCGACAACCGAATCTCCTCGGAGAGGGCGTCGGTGCGGCCCAGACGGCCTTCGGCAAAGGTTTCGTCGAGCGATCGCATGATCTCCGCCCACTCCCGGTCGTCGAGCGTCAGTGTAGGGTTTTCGCGGACCGCCATGAAGAGGTGCAACAGCAGTTTCAGGTCGATGCGGATGCGGTTGATGAAATCCTCCTCGCAGAGGATGAAGCGAACGGCTGCCTGCTGCTGCGACTCCACCTGTATGATGGTTCCCGGAGGACAGACGAACATCGTCTGTCCGCCGATGACGCAATGTTTCAGATCGGCGGTCACCGTGGCCGAACCTTTTGAACAAAATACCACGCCAAAGGCGTCGATGCGCGTCGGGAACCGGAACAGGTCCATGATGGCGGTCTCCCGTTCCAGCGCCTCCCGGTAGCCCATTAAACATCCGTCATAGTAGATGTCACCCGGTTGCAGCGGGTAGATTTTCAGCAGGGAGGCCAGCGAAACACTCAAAATCTCTTTTTCGTTCATTGCAGGAACCATTTTACGGGACAAAGATAGGAATTAATCTCCTGTTTTTTGCCGAAAAGTACGAAATCGAACCTTTTGACAAATTCCTCCGACGACGAGGCCTTTCCCCGAGTTGGTGAAAAGGCTTCCTTTGCAGCGGAAACCAAGTGAAAAGACAATGGATATGAAACGTGTGATTTTTGGTGCCGCGCTGCTGTTGGCAGCCGGTTGTTCATCATCGGGAAACACCGCCTCCACGGCGGGACCCCTGCGGGTCTCCACGATTGTTGTCGAGCCCCGCGAGGACCTTCATGCCGGCATCTATGTCGGAGTCGTCGAGGAGGAGAACGCCGCGGCGCTCAGCTTCCCTGTTGCCGGAACCGTCACCCGCCTCTGTGTCGAGGAGGGGACCCGGGTCCGGCAGGGCGATCTGATCGCCGAACTCGATGCGACGTCGGCCCGCGAGGCTTTCGAGGCCGCGAAAGCCTCCCTGCAGCAGGCCCGCGATGCCTGCGGGCGTCTGCAACGGCTCTATGATGCAAAGACGCTGCCCGAAATCCAGTGGGTCGAGGCGCAGACACGGCTCCGGCAGGCCGAAGCCGCCTGCGGAATTGCCGAAAAGAATCTCGGCGACTGCCGGCTGCGTGCCCCCTTCGACGGGGTTGTCGGGCAGAAGCGCACCGCGGTCGGCGAAACGGCGCTGCCCGGTGTTCCCGTGTTGACGTTGCTGGAGATCGGCCGCGTCAAGGTGCGCTTCTCGGTGCCCGAGCAGGAGATTGCCGCAATCGCCGCCGACTGCCGCGTGCGCGTCGTCGTGCCGGCGCTTCACGATGCGCTCTTCGAGGCCGGACGGATCGAAAAGGGTGTCGAGGCCAATCCCGCGGCCCACACCTACGACGTGCGGGCGCTGCTGGCCAACCGGGACGGTGCGCTCCTTCCGGGGATGGTCTGCCGCGTGACGGTGACGCCCGCCGCGGCCGTCGAGGAGATCGCCGTGCCGGCCCGCGCCGGGCAGCAGGGGGAGAGCAGCCGTTTCGTCTGGCGCATCGAGGGCGTTTCGGCCGTGCGGGCCGGGGTTCGCACGGGGCGCTTCGTCGGGAACGAGGTCGTGATCGAAGAGGGCCTTCGTCCGGGTGAGCGCGTCGTTGTCGACGGCATGCAGAAGATCGGTCAGGGTTCCAAAGTCGTGCTGCGATGAAAACTTCCAATAACATCATTGCGTGGGCCATGCGGAATTTCCGCATCACCTTCCTCATCGTGGGGTGCCTCTTCGTCTTCGGCATCTACGCCCTGTCGCGCATCCCCAAGCAGGAGTTCCCCGAATACACGATCCGGCAGGGCGTGGTCGTCGGCCTCTATCCCGGCGCCACGAGCGAAGAGGTCGAAGAGCAGCTGGCCCGGCCGCTCGAGCAGTTCCTGATGACCTACAAGGAGGTCAAGCGCCGCAAGACCACCTCCACGTCGCAGAACGGCATGTGCTACGTCATGGTCGAACTCAACGACGATGTCAACAACAAGGACGAAGTGTGGTCGAAGATCAAGCACGGTCTCGCCTCGTTCAAGGCCCAGCTGCCGGCCGGAGTCGTCGCGCTGGTTGCCAACGACGATTTCGGCGACACCTCGGCGCTGCTCATCACGCTCGAGTCCGACACGCGCACCTACCGCGAGCTCAAGGAGTACATGGACAAGTTGAGCGACCGGCTGCGCCGCATCGAATCGGTCTCGAACCTGCGCCCCTACGGCGTGCAGCAGGAGCAGATATCGGTCTATGTCGACCGGGAACGGCTGGCGGCCTACGGCATCGGCGAGAAGGTCATCTCGGCGGCACTGGCCGCGCAGGGGCTCACTCCGACGGGCGGGTCGGTCGGCAATGCCGACACCGAGACGCCGATTCACATTGCACCGTCGCTGGCCGGTGAGCGCGAGGTGGCCAATCAGATCATCTGGTCGGATCCCGACGGGCATGTTCTCCGGGTGAAGGACGTGGCGCGGGTCGTGCGCGAGTACGACGATCCGGACAGCTACATCCTCAACAACGGCCATCACTGCGTGCTGCTCTCGATGGAGATGCAGGCCGGCAACAACATCGTCGAATACGGCGAGGAGGTCGACGAGGTGCTGCGGCAGTTCATTGAGGAGGTGCTTCCCGAGGATGTCTCCGTCGAGCGCATCGCCGACCAGGCCAAAGTCGTCGGCGACTCCGTCCACTCGTTCCTGCGGGACCTCTTCGTCTCGATGGCCATCATCATCGCCGTGATGATGCTGCTCTTCCCGTTCCGCTCGGCCCTCGTGGCCGCCATCACCATCCCGTTGTCGACCTTCATATCGGTCGGCGTGATGTATCTGTGCGGCATTCCGCTCAATACGGTGACCTTGGCTGCGCTGATCGTCGTCCTGGGCATGATCGTCGACAACTCGATCGTCGTCATCGACGGCTATCTCGACTATCTCGGGCGCGGCTATTCGCGCTGGTATGCCGCCGTCGAGAGCGCCCGCGAGTTCTTCCCCTCGCTGCTGCTCGCCACGGTCTGCATCTGCATGATCTTCTATCCGCTGCTCTTCACCATGTCGGGCATGTTCCGCGACTTCCTGAACTTCTTCCCCTGGACGGTCACCATCAACCTGATGGTCTCGCTGATGCTCGCCGTCGTGGTCATTCCCTTCCTCGAGGTGCTTATCATCCCCGTTGTCAAGCCCCGTCGCGAGGGCAAGGTCGCCTTTACGGACCGGGTGCAGAAGTTGTACCGGCGCGTGCTGGCCTGGACCTTCCGCCACGGGTGGCTCACCATCTCGATGGGCATCGCTTCGGTCGTCGTGTCGCTGTTGATCGCCCCGCATCTCAAGTTCCGCATGGTGCCCTTTGCCGACCGGGACCAGTTCGCCGTGGAGATCTATCTGCGGCCCGATACGCCGGTTGAACGGACGGCTGCCGTGGCCGATTCGCTCTACCGCGTGCTGCGGGCCGACGGGCGCGTGAAGTCCGTGACGTCGTTCGTCGGATGTGCCTCGCCCCGCTTCCAGATGAGTTATGCCCCGCAGATCGCCGGAAAGAACTATGCGCAGTTCATCGTCAATACGACCTCGATCGAGGATACCGAGGCGCTGCTCGACGAGTACGCCGATGCATGGGCCGACCATTTCCCGGAGGCCTATGTCAAGTTCAAGCAGCTGGACTACCAGAATGTCCCCTCGCTCGAGTTCCGCTTCTACGGCGACGACCTCGACTCGCTGCACGTGGCGGCCGACCGGCTGATGGCGCGCATGCGCGGAATGGGGGGCCTGCAGTGGATCCACTCCGACTATGAGGACCCGCGGGTCATTGCCGAGGTGACGCTCGATCCCGTGACGGCCTCGCAGCTCGGCGTCACGCGCACGGTGACGGCCGCCAACCTCGCGCTTGCGGCCGGTGACGTGGCTGTCGGCGCGGTCTGGGAGGGTGACTACAAGGTGCCCGTGGTGCTGAAGAACGAAGATCGGACGGCCGAGCGCTCGCTGTCGGATATCGGCGACACCTATGTCTCGTCGCTCGTTCCGGGCGTGAGTGTGCCCCTGCGGCAGATCGCTCAGGTCGAGCCCCGCTGGAGCGAGACGAAGATCGTACACCGCAACGGCATGCGCTGCATCACCGTCTCGGCCGATCTGCAGCGCGGTGTGAACGCCATGCGGATGACCTCGCAGATACGTCACGTGATCGACCATGAGCTGGAGATTCCCGCCGGCGTGACCACCGAGGTGGGCGGTGCCCGCGAGTTCGACGAGGAGACCTTGCCGCCGATCATCTACGGGTTGGGTATCTCGCTCGTTATCATCTTCTTCTTCATCCTGATCAACTTCCGCAAGTTCGGCATCTCGCTGGTCATCATGGCCGCCATGTCGCTCTGCCTGTTCGGCGCGATGCTCGGACTGTGGATTGCCGACTTCACGATCGGTCTGACCTCCGTGCTGGGCTTCATCACGCTGCTGGGCATGATCGTGCGCAACGTCATCCTCATGTATCAGCATGCCGAGGACAAGCGCAAGACGTGCCACTGGTCGGCGCGGCTGGCCGCCTACGACGCCGGACGGCGGCGCATGGTGCCGATCTTTCTGACAACGGCCACGACGGCCGTGGGTGTCGTGCCGATGATGCTGGGAGGCAGCACCTTCTGGGCGCCGGTCGGTGTGACGATCTTTGCCGGCGGCATCGGATCGCTGATCCTGGTGGTGACGATCCTCCCGGTTCTCTATTCAAAAATCTACAAGTGATGGAAAAGACCCTCATCCAGTTGTTTCTTGTTGCCGGGATGCTCTGCGCATGCCCGGCCGGGGCCCAGCCCCTGACGCTCGAGCAGTGCCGCGCGTCGGCCGTCGAACACAACCGCACGCTGCGCGACAGCCGCTTTGATTTCGAGGCGGCGCGTCAGGACCGCCGCCAGGCCTTCACGAACTACTTTCCGCAGATCTCCGCCTCGGGCGGAGCCTTTCAGGCCCAGCACGGGCTGGTGCAGGCTGATTTCGGGCTGACGATCCCGCAGATGGGGACGATGGAGATGCCCCTGTCGCTGGTCAAGCGCGGCGTGTTCGGCGGCGTTATGGCCGTGCAGCCCCTCTTTGCGGGTCTGAAGATCGTCAACGGCAACAAGCTCGCCCGCGTGGGCGAGGAGGTCGGGGCGCTTCAGGTGCGGAAGACCGAGGCGGAGGTCCGCGAGCAGACGGATACCTATTTCTGGCAGATCGTCTCGCTCAAGGAGAAGCTCCGGACCATCGAAGCCGTCGAGCGGCAGCTCGACGAAATACACCGTCAGGTCGCCCTTTCGGTCGACGCGGGGCTTGTCACGACGAACGACCTGCTGCGTGTCGAACTGCGGCAGCAGGAGGTCGCCTCCAACCGGCTGAAGGTCGAGAACGGCCTGAAGGTAGCCCGGCTGCTGCTTGCCCACCACATCGGGGTCGATTGGCAGGGTTTCGACATCGCGGCGGAGAATTTCGCCGAGCCTGAGGCGCCCGGTGTCTATTATGTCAGCGTGGAGGAGGCGCTCGACCGCCGGGCCGAGTACCAGTTGGCCGAGAAGAACGTCGAGGCGCAGAGGTATCAGAAGCGCATCGAGCGCGGCAAGCACCTGCCGACCGTGGGAGTGGGGGCCGGGTATCTCTACTATAACATGACGGACAAGGACGTTGACGACGGACTGGTTTTTGCCCAGGTTTCGGTGCCGATCTCCGACTGGTGGGGCGGCTCGCACGCCCTGAAGAAGGCCCGCATCCGCGAGCAGCAGGCCGAGAACGACCGCCTGCAGGCGCGCGAGATGCTCTCGGTCGAGATCGAGAAGACGTGGAGCGAGGTGCAGGAGGCCTATGCCCAGATCCAGCTGGCCCGCCGTTCGGTCGATTCCGCGACGGAGAACCTGCGTGAAAACCGCAGCTTCTACGAGGCGGGTACGGCCCCGCTGACCGACCTGCTCGACGCCGAGACGCTCTACACGCAGAGCCGCGACAACTTCACGTCGGCCTGTGCGGCCTACCGCACGTCGCTGGCCCGCTACCTGCGTGTGACCGGTCGGTAGGTTCCGTTGTGGAGGTGGAAACGGATGCGGTGCGGAGAGTCGGTTGCAGCTCTTCGCACCGCTTTTTTTGTCGACGCCCGGAGCGAAAAAAATGGGTACAGCGGGCGGGAAAAAATCGTACCTTTGCCGCATGGCACACGCAAAGGTGGAAAAGACGAATGCCGCGCGGCTGCTCGACCGTGCGAAGATCGCATACGAACTCGTACCGTATGAGGTGGATGAATCGGACCTCGCGGCCGCGCATGTGGCCGCACAGCTCGGGGAGCCGATCGAGCGTGTTTTCAAGACGCTGGTGCTCAAGGGCGACCGGACGGGCTATTTCGTCTGTGTCGTGCCCGGAGACCACGAGGTCGATCTGAAGGCCGCGGCCCGTGTCTCGGGCAACAAGAAGGTCGACCTGATCCCGATGAAGGAGCTGCTGCCCGTGACGGGCTATATCCGGGGCGGCTGCTCGCCCGTGGGGATGAAAAAGGCCTTTCCGACGTGGTTCCATGCGACGGCGGCCGACTATCCCTTCATCTACGTGAGTGCCGGTGTGCGCGGTCTGCAGCTCAAGGTCGCGCCCTCGGAGTTGATCGCCTACGTGCACGGCTCGCTGGCCGACATCAGCCGCAAGGCGTGATGGGCCGGGCCGGCCGGGTGTGAGCAGAGCGGCACCGATTTCAGGCGGCGCAGGTCGGCCCGAGATCGGGGTTGATTCCGGTCATGTGCTGCCGTGAGACGGCCGGCGTGCGGTGCGATGCCTGTTTTGGGCGGCGCGTGTCGATGGGTGAACGCGCATCACGACAGCCGGACTTCGGACGGCAAGCGGCGCGGGTGCGTGGTGTTGGCCCCGGCCTTTGGACGGCGAGCGTCGCGGGTGTGCGGCAGGTACTGGCCCCCTTTCGGACGACGTGTGTCAGTGGGTGAGTGATTTGGGCTTCATCAGGTGGCTGCGCACCTGTACGAGGAAGGTCCAGAGCAGACCCTCGCTGTAGACGATGCGGTGCTTCCAGCGGTTGCGCCACCAGCGGCGCGTGCGGAACCAGACGGTGCGCAGCAGCCCTCCCGCGGGCGGTGTCTCCGAAAATTCCGGTTGCAGAATGTCGGCCAGCACCCGCTCCTCGAGTGCCGGATCCCGGTCGAAGGCGGGGATCATCCCCGCGTCCACTCCCAGGCGATCGATCGCAATGGCATTCAGACAGTTCAGGAAACGGTGCATGTTCATGCGCCGGGCCATGGCATACAATGCCTCCCAGTCGATCCCGTTGTGGCTGTGTTCGATGAACATCGCCCAGTCGGCGACGTGCCGCATGCCGATCTCCGTGGCGGCGAAGTGCGAGGCGGCATGCCGCAGCAGGAAGAGGGCATTGAAGTTGGCCGGGGGCAGCTGCACGGGGGCGCCGTCGACCTCGACCTGTTCGGACGGCTCCTCGCGGGCGCAGCGTTGCAGCTGCTCTTCGATGGGGCGGTTGGAGAGGTGGGCGTGGATGTTCAGGAAGTCGAAGTGGTTTTCGATCAGGATGCCGTCGAGGGTGAAGGTCGTGTGGTGGTGGACATCCTCGTCGATCTGCACCTGCCGCTCGCGGCGCAGCAGCTCGTCGGCCTCCTGCTGGCGGCCGTAGAACCAGACGTCGATGTCGCCGCACGGCCGGTGCTCGGGCCGCGGGTAGGAGAGGCTCAATC
>ERZ780025.844-NODE-844-length-10868-cov-2.545732_pt1 | contig 10868 bp, 8 predicted proteins | sample MGYA00511862_ERZ780025 | MGnify/ENA primary metagenome ERZ780025 (study PRJEB29588, sample SAMEA2156186) | human gut metagenome | biome: human gut; feature: human-associated habitat; material: faeces | place: Denmark | collected 2008/2010 ...
CGGGGCGCTTGTGACACAGAATATGGAGATCCCGGATGGCAGCCTTGCATTTGGAAATCCGGCGAAGATAAAAAGAAAACTTACGGAAGAGGAGATTGCCTCAAACCGTGACAATGCCTTATTATATGTGAAAGAAGCAAAAGATCAGCTGATGCAGATGTGAAAAAAGGATGCTTCCTGGTTTTACAGGATGCATCCTTTTGGTCAGTATACGATTCTTATGTATTTCAATAAAAAGCAGTAAATTTTAACTTATTCTGCAATTGCATCGAGTGCCTGGGAAATATCTGCGATCAGATCCTCTTTATCCTCGAGTCCAAGGCTGATACGGACAAGTTCAGCCGGAACGCCGGCTTCTTTCAACTGCTCGTCAGTCATCTGGCGATGTGTGGAGGTTGCCGGATTCAGACAGCAGGTTCTTGCGTCAGCCACATGTGTCTCGATCGCTCCAAGTTTCAGATTCTGCATAAATGTGGATGCAGCGGCACGTCCGCCTTTTAAACCGAAGGAAACAACACCACAGCCGCCGTTTGGCAGATATTTTTTTGCACGTTCATAATATTTATTGGAAGGAAGTCCCGGATAGTTGACATAGGCAATCTTTGGGTGCTGCTCTAAAAATTCAGCAACAGCCTGACCGTTTTCTACATGTTTTGGCATACGGACATGCAGGGACTCCAGACCGAGATTTAAAATAAAGGCACTCTGTGGGGACTGCATGCAGCCAAAGTCACGCATCAGCTGTGCAGTACATTTTGTAATGAAGGCACCTTCTTTACCGAATTTTTCTGCGTAGGTGATTCCATGATAGCTTTCATCCGGAGTACACAGTCCCGGATATTTATCAGCGTGAGCCATCCAGTCAAATTTACCGCTGTCCACGATCGCTCCGCCTAAGGCAGCTCCGTGACCATCCATATATTTGGTCGTGGAGTGGGTTACGATGTCAGCACCCCATTCAAACGGACGGCAGTTGACCGGGGTAGGGAACGTATTGTCCATCACAAGCGGAACGCCGTGTGCATGAGCCACTTTTGCAAACAGTTCGATATCTAAAACAGTGAGTGCAGGGTTGGCAATTGTTTCGCCGAACATCAGCTTTGTATTTGGCTTAAATGCGGCATTTAACTCTTCTTCGGAAGCATCCGGGGAAACAAATGTGGTCGTGATCCCCATCTTTGCCATGGTAACGGCAAGCAGGTTGAAGGTTCCGCCATAGATAGAGGAGGAAGCAACGATGTGATCGCCGCATTCGCAGATGTTGAACATGGCAAGAAAATTGGCTGCCTGTCCGGAAGAAGTCAGCATTGCAGCCGAACCGCCTTCCATAGCTGCAATCTTTGCAGCGACGATATCGTTGGTAGGATTCTGAAGGCGGCTGTAAAAATAACCATCTGCCTCTAAATCAAAAAGTTTTCCCATATCCTCGCTGGTACTGTATTTAAAAGTGGTAGACTGGATGATCGGCACCTGTCTCGGTTCTCCATTGCCAGGTGTGTAACCTGCCTGCACACATTTTGTCCCCATTCTGTATTCACTCATAGTAATCTAATCCTCCGTTTCTGCATTGTTTTATAAAAACAGCTGCATTAAAAATTCCTTCGCGATTCATCACATTAGTAAGAAAAAGCGCATAAAAATATCGTATCATTCATAGGAAGATTTTACAAGGGAATATCTTTTGATTTTAAAAAATTTGTGATACAGTAAGGAAGAAAAAAACTGGAACATGTCAGGTTTGAATAAAAAGAGAGAAGTGTGATTGAACTATGAAATTGCAACCATTCCAGACATTAAAACATTATGATAAGAAAAATTTTCCGAAGGATATCCTTGCGGGAATCATTATCATGGCAGTTTCCATTCCGATTTCCATGGGATATGCGCAGATCGCAGGGCTTCCGGCAGTTTACGGACTGTATGGTTCGGTGTTCCCGATCATTCTATTCGGATTATTTTCCACGTCACCACAGTTTATTTTTGGTGTGGATGCAGCTCCGGCTGCGCTGGTCGGATCTGCCATCGTCGGACTTGGAATCGAAAGTGTCACAAAAGAAGCCATGGCGGCAGTTCCGGTGCTGACTTTTTTTGTAGCATTGTGGCTGCTGGCGTTTTATTTTATGAAGGCAGGAAAACTGGTCAATTTTATCTCCGCACCGGTTATGGGTGGATTTATCACCGGAATCTGCACGACGATCATACTGATGCAGGTGCCAAAACTGATGGGCGGAACGGCAGGAGTCGGGGAACTTTTTGAACTGGCAGAGCACATTGCAGAAACTTTAAAAACGATCAATCTGCCCTCCCTTGTGATCGGGCTTACCGCGCTTTTTATTCTTCTGGTATCAAAAAAAGTGATGCCAAAGTTTCCGATGGCAGTTGCACTGATGGCAGCAGGCGCACTTATGACACGCTTTCTGCAGGTCAGGGAGTGGGGGGTGCAGACACTTGCAGCAGTAGAACCTGGCATGCCAGAATGGAGCATACCGGATTTTTCTGCAATCGCACCAAAGGATGCGATCATCACCAGTCTGTCAGTCGCTGTTGTCATTATGGCGGAAACTTTGCTGGCTGAGAATAGTTTTGCACAGAAAAATGGTTACAAGATCGATGATAATCAGGAAATTTTTGCATTTTCCATGGGCAACTTTGTGGCGGCATTTACCGGCTGCTGTCCGATCAACGGTTCAGTATCGCGCAGTGCAATGGGCGAACAGTATCAGGCAAAGACACAGCTTACCGGTATTGTGGCTGGGTTATCAATGATCATTCTTCTCCTCTGTGGAACCGGTTTTATCGGGTATCTGCCGATCCCGGTGCTGACGGCGATCGTGATCTCGGCACTGCTTGGGGCAACGGAGTTTGAACTTGCGGTAAGATTGTGGAAAGTCAGCCGGACCGAGGGTTTCATTTTTATAGGTGCATTTTTTGGTGTGCTGATGCTTGGCACGATCAACGGCGTTCTGATCGGAATTATCCTGTCTTTTACAGAAATGATCATCCGTACCTCAAAACCGGCAAGATGTTTTCTGGGAATCCAGCCGGGGCATCAGCATTTTAGAGATCTGCGGGAAGGCAGACAGATCCATGCGGTGGAGGGAGTTTTGATTTACCGTTTCAGCAGCAATTTGTTTTTTGCCAATATCGGGGTGCTGCAAAAGGATATCGAGGAGCATATCAAAGATGACACGAAAGCAGTCGTTCTGGATGCCGGAGGAATCGGAAGTCTGGATATCACAGCGGCAGACCGTCTGGAGATCCTGTACAAATCTTTGAAGGAAAAAGGAATCCGTTTCTATATGACAGAGCACATCGCAGACGTGAATGAGCAGCTTCGAAAATTAGGCCTTGGCTATCTCATCGAGGAAGGCTGTGTGCGGAGAACCATACATATCGCGTTAAAAGATATGGGAATCAACAGACCGTATCCTCTTGAGGGCGGCGTGGATAATGAGGAGCGCAGCGCATCGAGAAAACGTGCGGATAACCGTGTGCAGGAATTTGTCTGGGCATTTGGTTCGGAAACGGAAGAAGAAATCGAAAGACAGATTGTGCTGCAGATTGAGCAGTTAAAAAAGACTGGGGATGTCGAAAATCTGTTTCATGGCCGCTGGGCACACATGGAGGCACTTGATGAGGATGAATGGCTGGAACATTTAGAGGAGCACTTAAAGGAAATCGTCAATATCTCCGGCAAGGACGAGATGACATTAGCGGGCAAACTGGAGGCGCACCGGAAAGAAGTGCATGACCGTATCGCAAAAGAACATCCGGAGCTGGCAGAGCGTTTTAAGGAGCGCAGGCATCTTCTGGATGAGCATTTAAAAGAGCACAGACCGGAGGTGTATGAGCTGGTGTTAGAGCTGCGGGAGAAGAGGAAAGAGTAGAAAAAGGAACTAGTGAAAATTCATAAAGATAACAGGAAATATAAAATTATAATGACATATGTATAAACTTATGTTATCATTCATCCAAAGCATTACATTCTAGCAAAATCTACAAGGCAGACTGTGAGAAATTATATCATAGTATAAGCCGTTTTTAAAACAAGTCAAAACCACGTTAATGGCTGCATATCAATACGCGAGCTACCACGTCGGATATCAGAATTTTCAATGCTTTTAAATCACCAGCCAAATAAAAGTAAAAGCAGGGAGGATTCGAAAATATCAGACGATTCTCCCGAATAAAAAGGGAGGAAACGATTATCGCGCAAAAGACAAAGAAATCGTCATCAGACAAAGCCAAAAAGATCCAGTGGCATCCTGCGTTTTATGCAGCAGCGGAATTGGAACTAAAGGAAAACATCGAGGAACTGGATTTAATATCGGAGTACCATTTGAGTAAAGAACCGATCCGTATTGATCTTCTGATCATAAAAGAAGAAAATGCAGAAAAAGTGATGAAAAATGAAATCGGTCATATCATGCGAAAGTACAATGTGTTAGAATACAAAGGACCGGGAGATGAACTGTCGATAGACACTCTTTACAAAACACTTGGATATGCCTGCCTTTATAAAGGATATGGGAAAACAATCGATGAAATCCCGGCGGACGAACTGACCGTGTCATTGTTCCGTGAAGCATATCCAAGAGAACTGTTTTTGGAATTAGAACGAAAAGGATATGTACTGGAAGAAAAATATCCAGGTATTTATTACGTGAGAGGGAACATTTTATTCCCAGTGCAGATTGTGGTGATCAGCAGGTTGAACCGGACTATGCACAGCAGCCTAAGAATCTTATCTGCAAATGCCGATATAGAGGATATCAGGAAGTTTTTAGAACAGACAGAAAATATGAAGACACCGCGGGAGCGGAATAATATAGATGCAGTATTACAGGCAAGCGTCAGTGCAAACTATGAAATATATCAGAAGGTAAGGAGGGCGAATGGTATGTGCGAAGCATTACGGGAATTAATGAAAGATCAAATAGAGCAGGATGTAGCAAGAGGAGAAGCGAGAGGAGAAGCACGTGGAATTATAGATACATGTTGTGATTTAGGGTTGCCAGAAGACGCTATTTTAGAGCGGTTGCAGAAAAAACTAAATATATCATTACAGACTGCCCAGGAATATCTCCAAACCTTTGGAAAACAGATCGTAAAAAATTAACGAACGTCAGGAAAATCAAAAACATATGAACTATCAGCAAAAAGATTTAGTGAGAATAGCAAAACGGGAAAACAATACCAAAAGAAGTTATCTGGTAGTAGATCCACTGCAGGGAAAGCATGTTCCAGTAGAACCTTCGAAAGCATTGAATCTTTTCAAAAGTCTTGCAGAGAAGCTTCAGGGAAAATATGAAGGCGAGAGGCTGCTTTTGATCGGTTTTGCGGAAACTGCAACCGCAATCGGTGCGCAGGCTGCGATCACTCTGGGAACAAAGTATATCCAGACAACACGGGAAGTAATACCGGATGCCAGATATTTATTTTTTTCGGAAGCGCACAGCCATGCGACTGAGCAGAAATTGGTAAAAGATGATATAGACCGTGTGATAAATGATATTGACAGGATTGTATTTATAGAGGATGAGGTGACCACCGGGAATACGATCATGAATATCATTAAGATCATAACAAAAGAGTATCAGAAAAAAATAAAATTTGCAGTTGCTTCATTGTTAAATGGAATGACAGAAGAATCCTTAAAAATTTATCAGGATGAAAAAATAGAACTTCATTATCTGGTAAAAACGGATCATTCCGGATACGGTGCGGTTGCGGAGCAGTATAGATGTGATGGTTTATATATTTGTGCGATACCGGAGAATCATACGCATGAAAGCGCGGATATTGATGTGCAATCAGAGAAGAATATGCGGGAACATATCATATCAATTCCCGGATGGATGAATGCAAGACGTTTCGTTGACGCAAAACAATATGAGGCTGCATGCAGAAAACTTGCGGAAACTGTAATCGCGGAAACAGGTGTGAAACAGGGTGAGCGCGTACTTGTGATCGGCACGGAAGAGTTTATGTATCCCGCACTTCTGACAGGGCAGGAAATAGAAAAAATGGGATGTGAGGTCCGCAGTCATTCTACGACAAGAAGTCCGATTGCGGTCAGCACGGAGGAAGAATATCCACTGCACTGCAGGTATGAACTGCGCAGCTTATATGATCCTGACCGGAAAACTTTTATTTATGATCTGGAAAATTATGACAGGGTTATCGTTATGACGGATTCGGCATTAGTGTCATTAAAAGGATTAGAAACGCTGACTTACGCACTTCGCATGAAAAATGAAAATATAACGGTGATACGCTGGTGTTAAAGAGGGCACAGGAATAAGGGCATAATGTGAAAATAAAATTTTTCCCATACGAAATTTGTGTCTCAGCAGCAAACATGCGATGTAATGGAAAGCAGGAAAGAATGGAGACAAGATTAAATGAGAAGTTCATACCGGGATGAGGACGTGACTCTTCTGTTAAAAGATATCACCGGCATGGTGCAGCCACAGCCGACCGAAGAGAGAGAAAAACTGATACAGGCGGGAAAACATTACAGTGAAATGCTGCCGGTCGAATATGTCCCGACAGAAAAATATATGCAGGTGTACCGGGAAGCGTTGAAAAATTATGCAAAACCGGTAGCACTTGCTGTCGGAAGACTTGCAGATAAGATCGTTGAAAAAAAGGGACAGGACATTGTGCTCGTCTCACTGGCTCGCGCCGGTATTCCAATCGGAATTTTAGTCAAAAGATATATTGCAAAAAAATATCAGGTCAATGTACCGCATTATTCCATTTCCATCATCCGCGGCAGAGGGATTGATAACAATGCGATGAAATATCTGTTAAGCCGGTATGAACCGGGACAGTTATTGTTTGTGGACGGATGGATCGGAAAGGGCGCGATTTTAAATGAATTAAAAAAGGATCTTGCGCAGTATGAAGGTGTGTCATCCGATATCGCAGTTATTGCCGATCCTGCTAATGTGACAGAACTGTGCGGCACACACGATGATATTTTAATACCGAGTTCCTGTCTTAACAGCACTGTGTCAGGACTGATCAGCAGGACATTCTTAAGGAGTGATATCATTGGAAAAGATGATTTCCATGGAGCCGTCTATTACGGAGAATTAAAAGATTCGGATCTGTCCTATGAATTTATCCATACGATCGAGAACGAGTTTGAGATGGATGTGGAAAAAGAAAATAAGTGTGTGGAAAGCTCTGGTATTGACGAGGTAAAACAGATTGCAAAGACATTTGATATTGATGATATCAATCTGATCAAACCGGGAATCGGAGAGGCGACAAGAGTATTGCTGCGAAGAGTTCCATGGAAGATCCTGATTGATGAGAGGTACAAGGGAGATCCTCAGCTTGGACATCTGGTGAGATTAGCTGAGGAAAAAAATGTGTCGATCCAGTATTATCCGATGAAACATTATAAATGCTGCGGTATCATTAAAAAAATGTCAGATATATAAAAAATACTGCCGGTTTCCAGGAAAATTTATGCATACGTCAGTTTGGTCTCGTCATGCCAAAGAAATTTATGTATACATCAGTCTGGTCTGTCATGCCAAAGAAATTCGTGCATACATAAGTTTAGTCTGTTATGCCAAAGACCTCTGCAAGAAATAAGATTTTTTCTGCCCAGTTATGGTGGGTTTTGTATTCGTTCATGCGTTCACCCGCAAGATTTCCGGAGACAAGCGAGTCTGATTTTTTATCCCAGTTTAAAATTGCTTTTGCATCGTTAAAATCTGATCTTGTAACCTGATAAACTTTGTTTACGACAGAAATCTGATTTGGATGAATGACTGTTTTTCCGGTAAAGCCGCAGAGTTTATCATCTTTTAGTTCCTGAATCAGGCCATTTTCCCAATTATACCCGGAATAATATTCCCATACCGGTCCGGAAACGACGTAGTCCATGCCGTAAACAGTTATGATATCAGAAAAAATATCAGCGACAGGTCTGATCCGGTGAATGGACTCGTCACAATGACGGCGGAATCCAAACATGTGACACAGATCATTTCCTCCGACACGGATATTTAAAACGAGATCTTCCACATGGGAAAGCCTGTCTTTCAGATCATACAGGATATCGATACGGTGCCGCAGGTCAATGATAGAAGAACTCTCATAGATCGGCATCATATATAATTTCCTGGAAGCCTGTTCGTTAGCCCGGATCATTTCTTCTATATAAGAGCTGGCGTTGTCAGCAGTAAATTTCGGTATGATATAACCGGTGATCACTTTTATGCTTTCCCCAAAAGCCTTCGTTAAACGTTCAATCTGGCCGGCATTGCGGACACGGATAAAGATTTTCGGAAGGTAAAAAGGATGATCCTGAAAACTTTCAAATATCTGATGGATGGAAGAGATAAGATCCTGCTCTGCTTCTGTCACATAGTTGTCATTGATCGTATCTTCAAGGCATAAAGCCAGAGAATATTTAGTTCCAAATTTTTCATGAATCACAGAGTCGGCAATCGTTTTTTTATTGGCGGGACAATAGAGCAGTGCCCCGACACTGTAATAAATCATATCGTTTTTCAATTTGTAAAAATCCTCCTGAGTGTATAAAAACTCTTCAAAATAACACAAGTTTAACAACAGATTGCAAATTGAATTATAGCATTAATATAGGCAAAAAGATAGATAGATTCGATGCCGGACGTTTTCTTGAAAACAGGATGCCGGTATGCTATACTTTTAGATGATCTTTATAGAATATTGTGCTCTGTGAAACAGGGTTTTTGAGGAAAGAATAATATGAGTAACGGTGGTAAAAAGATACGGCTGTCATTTAACTCTCCGGTTATTTTGGGATTTACGCTTGCCTGTTTTATCGTACTGATTTTAGATAAAGTAACAGGCAGTGCATCCACGCTTGCACTTTTCAGTGTCTACCGGTCATCGTTGGCAAGTCCGCTCACATACATCCGGTTTTTCGGACATGTGTTAGGACATGCCAGCTGGGATCATTTCTTTGGAAATATTATGATGTTACTGGTTGTAGGACCGCTTTTGGAAGAAAAATACGGTTCGGCAAATATTCTCTTTGTGATTTTAGCGACAGCGCTGGTAACGGGTGTGATCAATTTCATATTTTTCCCACATGTCCAGCTCCTTGGGGCAAGCGGTGTTGTATTTGCATTCATATTACTCGCATCTTTAACAAGTATTGAGGAGGAAAAAATCCCGCTGACCTTTATTCTGGTTGCGCTGATCTATATCGGGCAGCAGGTGTATGATGGTCTTTTTATCAGGGATAACGTCTCAAATCTGACACATATATTGGGAGGCATTGTCGGGTCAGGCCTTGGCTATGTGATGAACAAAAACAAAATGAACAGATATTGAAGGTGAGAATGCGCTATGTTAGAACACAAAAAGATTCGCAGCCTTGATGATTACTTTGCCGATCTAAACGGAAGACAGAGCAGAGAGGTGTATTTTTACCGGATCAATGGATACACGGAAAAAATCGGGGACTTTATAAAAAAATATTATGATACGGCAAGAAGAGCGGGTGTGGTGATCGAGGGAAAGATCCCAAATCCCGATGAGAAGAACCTTGCGTATTATTCTGAGATCATGGGGATGGATTTTCAGATGAATCCGTCATTTATATCGAATGGTTTAAAAAAATGGCTTCCGCGCATGAACGATCTGCAAAGACAGAATGTGGCAGATTCGATCTATGACTCGCTTGATACCATGAGGCGGAATGGAAAAACAGAAAATATGCTGAAAAATGCATATATTAAGTTTATGTGCTGGCTGTACTACAAATTTGAACGGATTGTAAACCAGCTTGGAGAAAATGAACTGCCCAAGATCCTTTATGAGGGGGATATCAGTAATTACGAACTGATGCTGATATCGATCCTGTCCAATGCCGGGAGTGATGTGGTGCTGCTGCAGTATCATGGTGATGCCGGATATCTGAAATCAGATCCCGCTTCCGTTTTATCAGATGATCTGCAAATGGAGAGGATGACAGCTTTCCCGGAAGGATACTGCTTAAAGAAAGTCCGGGAGGCAATACAAAATGATTTTGAAAAAGAACGGCTGTATGGAAGTCTGCCTTCTGTCAATAACTGTACCAATGCATGGATTGATGGAAAAGGATTTGAGGATATCAAAAAGAGTGTGTTGACCAGAGGAACAGATCCCCGCTTCTTTTATAACTGTTTTTACCGGATCAACGGTGCAGAGGACAAGCTGACATATGCGAACGAATTGTTTCAGCTGCAGCTTGAACTGAAAAATGCCGGGCGGAAGATGGTGATCGTAAACGGGGAGATCGAAAGACCGACACCGGATGAAATCGCAGAGATCCGGCGCAGAAATTATGCAAAAACAGATCAGCTTATCATGGATCTTTCCACGAATATAAAGTATCCGGCAAATTTAGAATTGCAAAAGATCATGCACAAAACATTTGTGGATATTCTTCTTGCAGAATCAGGCAAAGAAGGCGATAATTTAAACAGGCTCACCAGCAAGGCGGTTTACCTGTTGTGCTGGCTGAAAAGGTATCTGCCGTTTTTATTTTCCAATTGGAAGATGCCGGAGATCGGATGTTTTATCCATATGGGCGGGTGCCAGAATGAAAATGAAGCGTTGTTTCTCAGGTTTTTAGCAAGGCTGCCGGTCGATGTGGTGATCCTTTGTCCGAACCGGAATGTACCATGCCAGCTTACGGATCCGCTGTTGTATGAACTGAATTATGAGGAAAGCCTTACCATGGACAGGTACCCGGAGGAGAGTTCCCAGGTCAAAATGGGAACGGTTGCCTACCATGCGGAGAGGGAACTGGATACGTTAATGTATCAGGATACCGGCATGTACCGGAACATGCAGTATGGAAAGGCGAACAT
>ERZ780025.865-NODE-865-length-10596-cov-4.451285_pt1 | contig 10596 bp, 10 predicted proteins | sample MGYA00511862_ERZ780025 | MGnify/ENA primary metagenome ERZ780025 (study PRJEB29588, sample SAMEA2156186) | human gut metagenome | biome: human gut; feature: human-associated habitat; material: faeces | place: Denmark | collected 2008/2010 ...
CGGCGGCATGTCCGAGGATGACATCTTCTCCATGTTCGGTGATATATTCGGCGGACACAGCGGTGGGTTCGGCGGCGGTTTCAGCGGGTTCGGCGGATTTGGCGGCGGTGGTGCACAACAACGCCGTTATCGCGGTTCGGACTTGCGCGTAAAGGTAAAGCTGAACCTCAAGGAAATTTCTACCGGAGTCGAAAAGAAATTCAAACTGAAAAAATATGTACCGTGCAGCCATTGCCATGGAACCGGTGCAGAAGGAGACGGCGGTGCGGAAATCTGCCCTACCTGTAAGGGCAGCGGTACGGTAATCCGCAACCAGCAGACCATCCTCGGCACAATGCAGACGCGTACCACTTGTCCTACCTGTGGTGGCGAAGGCAAGGTCATCAAGAATAAATGTAAGGAATGTGCAGGCGAAGGTATCGTTTACGGCGAAGAAGTCGTTACCGTGAAAATTCCTGCCGGTGTAGCCGAAGGCATGCAGCTCTCCATGGGCGGTAAAGGCAATGCGGGCAAACACAACGGCGTACCGGGCGACCTGCTGATTCTCATAGAGGAAGAGCAGGACAAGGAACTGATTCGCGATGAGAATGATTTGATTTACAACCTGTTGCTCAGTTTCCCGACAGCCGCATTGGGCGGTGCAGTAGAAATACCCACCATTGACGGCAAGGTTAAGGTAAAAATCGAATCGGGTACACAGCCGGGTAAGGTTCTCCGCCTGCGCGGCAAAGGACTGCCTAACGTAAACGGATACGGAACCGGAGACCTGTTGGTGAATGTCAGTGTATATGTGCCCGAAACACTGAACAAGGAAGAGAAAAAAGCGCTGGAAGAAATGGAAAGGTCGGATAACTTCAAGCCGAATACTTCTATCAAGGAGAAGATTTTCAAGAAGTTCAAGAGTTTGTTTGATTAAAAAACAATGCTTCCCGGCATAAAAAAAGCTACATTTGGAATGTAGCTTTTTTTATGCCGGGAAGAAAGTGGCCTCTATTTCAACAAATGCACAAACTTTGCCGGCAACTCTGCTTTATCGGCGCAAACAAACAGCTTCTGACCCTCAGCGTCCAGTAAGAAAGATACACCACCCTGCGAAGCAACAAAAGACTCCACACCCGCCGCTTCTTCTACAAAAACACAGCCGGGGAACAGAGGTGCAAACACTTCTTTGGCCTGTCCTTTCCACTTCTTGAATACGATTTGCATAGGACAAAATGCCATATATCCTGCTGCATGCAGGCGCTGCACTAATTTACGCTCCGACTTTGGTGCCGTATACAGAACACACCAACGACTCATATCATTATTAGCCATCATATTGCTTTGTTTGCTTTTCTCCAATCTTTAAATAAATCCTTCACAAATAATATCCAGCCAACACATCCCACTCCTGCCAAGAATACAAAACCTATAAGAATCATAATCTTATTAGGCTTGGCGGCACGCAACGGAACCGTAGCCGGTTGCACAACTGTATATACCGGAGTAATCTCCTGCACTTTGGCTCTTGCCATCTGCAATTGTCCGGAAACCTGGGTATAAACAGTATAAGCCAGCTCAACTTCGTTTTTTAAACGTTCCTGCTCGGCACGATAGCTTAACAGAACCACATTCTGGTTGGCATCTGCAAAAGTAGCATATTTTTTCTGAGCTTTCTCATAATCCGCCTTTGCTTCTTTATATAACTTTTCTGTAAAAGCTAAATCATGACGAGCTTTATTGGTACGGTAATTTGTGATATAATTCTGCAAACAATGCATCACGGTATCAGTTAACGAAGCCGAAATCAAAGGGTCCTGCATAGTAACCTCCAAAGTTGTAACCCCTGTTTTTTTATCAATCGTAACCAAGATACGCTTACTCAAAGCATCCGCCACCTTCGCCTCATCCAATGTCAGGTGGAACGGATCGATTTTTCCTTCCTTCTTCTCCGGTTTATCCTTGAATAAAGACAAGGTCCAACCCAAAGCCTTGAATGGCGCAGACATTACAGCACCCATCCATGACGAACGCTGGTATTTATCCAGATAAGCATATAAGGTCGTATCTATTTTACCTTTCTGGTCTTTGACCCTTACATCAAACAACTCCAGCAGAAAAGGGGTTGACTTAACGATATCGGGATACAATTCGGGCGACAAGGCATCTTCTCCGACAGAACCGCCTAAGTTGATGCCAGCCATAGCAGCCAATGCCTCCATACTCCCGGCATTCACTTTACTTGCACTTTCGGGAGCCAATGTCACTTCCGTAGAATACTCTTTAGGAATGCTGAATCCTACAATCAAGCCAATCACTGCCGCAATACCGCATACCTTATAAAGCATTTTACGCTCGGCCCACACTTTCTGAGCCAACTCAATCAAATCAATTTCCTGTTCCTCCGGTTTTTGCGGAGCCTTTTGTATTTTACTTTCGTCCATTGTCCTTATCACTTAAAGAGATTAACCAAAGTAGCAATCATTGTGCCTAAAGTGGCAATAGAAGTACCCATACCTACCATTTCGGCCACGCTCATACGCTTACTCGGATCCTTAGTCGGGATGATAATCTCACACCCGGGCTCGATTGCCGTCTTACTACCGGAGCGTATGCGGGATACAGTACCATTCATATAAACCACAAAAGCACTGCGCTTCTTGGCATTCGAAGCATATCCGCCCGCCTGATTGATGTAGTAACGGCTGTTCTCTCCCTCTTTGTACAGTACGGTACTAGGATACATCACGGCACCGTTGATTTTCACTGTGCTTACATATTCAGGAATAAACAATACATCCCCCTCGCGCAACACCATATCATAATCAGAACCCGGATTTTTCAAAGCCTCATCCAGATGAATACCTACCGTATATACATATAAAGTAATTGAATCTGCACCGACCTTTATAGCCATGCGGGTGGCATCTTCCTTTCTGCGAAGCTCTTCCTCCGACATTTTACGGATAAGACGGGCTCCTCTTACATAAGCATCGGATGTAACACCACCGGCTTTAGCGACCAGGTCGCTCAAACGTTCATTCTTCTTGGACAACGCGTAAGTGCCGGTAAACAATGCCTCTCCTATTATCCCCACATTTTTCTGCTTGCGATAAGCAGGGCTTTTACGGACATACACTTCATCAAAAGGCTCCAAATAGAAATTCTCGCTCCCCGCTCCTATCAGCAAGCCGTCTTTCAGGTCAAAGGTAAATGTCTGGCCTACAATATTACTGTCGTCCGTGCTTTTGGGAGATTTAATACGGCGCGATACATCTATTTTCGTTGTAGAAGCCGCTTCAAGCAAGCCACCCGATTCCAAGACCAAATCCTCGATGGTCATCTTGTCGGCATAAAGATAAGTACCCGGATCTGCAACCTCACCATGGATAGTCACCGTAGGCTCTTCTTTCAGATCCTGAATGCTGGGAATATAAAGTATATCATTCTTTTGCAAAGGAATGTCCGCAACCACACCTTTCAACAAGCCTTTCAAATCTATGGAAATAACCTCGCGCGTCAAATCCTCATGTTCACGATTGATTACGGCACGATTTAGGAAAGCATCTCCACGTACACCTTCCGCTTTCTTTATCAACTGTTTCACGGTATTCACCTCTCCGCTCAGCTGATACAAGCCCTCACGGTAAACAGCACCGCGAATCTCTACACGATTCTCGAAACGGTTGAGAACGGAATCCACCGTAAGCATATCACCGTCTTCCAGGCGGAATACCGAATAATCCATTTCGTCCACATTGAAAATCTGATGCTCGCGTCCGCTCTTGCGTACAAGACGGATGGCTTTTTTATACGCATCGCCCGTAAAGCCGCCGGCATATCTCAGCAACGTACCGATTGTTTCCGTAGGCTTCATTTCATAATACATAGGACGCTTTACCTTACCCAATATCTGCACCAGGGTCTGATAAGGATTGACAAGAATCACATCACCGTCCTGAAGACGGATATCATCCTTCAGCCGACCTTCCATGATAAAATCGTAGATGTCCAAATCTGCAACCGTCTTTCCGTCGCGTATAACTTTTATGCTTCGAAGACTACCGATTTTATTTACTCCGCCGGCCCAATACAAGGCATGGAAAACTGATGCGAATGAAGAGAGGGTGTAAGTACCCGGCACGACAACTTCACCCATAACATTCACCTGAATGGAACGGATTTCGCCTAACGTCAAATTTATTTGCGTATTGGGAGTTTCTCCCGTAACACCGGCATATATCTTGGCAAATTCGCGTTTCAAATAATCATTGGCTTCCTCTACGGTTTTTCCACTCAGATAAACCGGTCCTAACTTTTCGATTTGCACAGTACCCTCAGGCGAGATTTTTTCGCGAATCGTAGTCTGGGAAGCTCCCCAAACATCAATAATAACTTCATCGCCCGCCCCCAAACGATAATTGTCGGGCGTTGCCACATTTATATTGGGTTCAAAAGTCAGATATTCGTTATCAAAAATATTATGTCCGAAAATCTGTTGTGCAAAAGCGTCTTCAGCGCTTTTAGGAGCATTATAACCATAACCCGGCTGTCCATTGTTATTCAACCCCGTTCCATATCCGTTGCGTTGCTGGGCCGATTTCGCCCGCAACCCTTTAATACTTTGCTTTTGGGAACCGAGATTATCCAAGCCGGATTCATCCTGAGAGATATTCTTGTTTTTGTTCTCGTAAGTTATCTGCGTACGTAAACGGGAGTTCGCTTCTCCCATGAAATTGGCATTTTCCTCAGAACTTACGTCCGATTTGCCTGAATATTTAGACTGTATTCTCTGGATTTGTTCTTTTGTGACTCCTTTCTTCATCAATTCAACCAACATCTCCTGTTGTGTCTTCCCCTGACTCTGAGCCTCTTGCACGTACAGAATGACTTGTTCATCCGTCATTTGTTGGGCAAATGCCACACTTGATACCGTAAATACCAACAAACACAATAGTATAAATTTACGCATAAGTAAGATCTTTGATTAATCTTTTAGTTATCTAGTAATGTTTTTAATTGGGGACAAAGGTAATATATTATTTTCATAATATACATTTATTTCCTTTTGAAGTTTTGGAAAAAGAATTAATTCCGGGCTTCAATACAACCGGTATTTTGCCACAAACACCACTTATACCAAACAGTACTTTTCCAATCACCCAATAGAGTTAAACGTCTTTACCATACGGCTTTATCCATAATATCTCCGATAAATACACAAATATAGAAAAAATGCCAGATAGAAATATTTCTAAAAAATCAGGCAATTCTTTTTGCAAATTCAAATAAAGATGTACCTTTGCACCTCGTAATCGAAAACCCATTGCCGCTATAGCTCAGTTGGTAGAGCAACGCATTCGTAACGCGTAGGTCGCCAGTTCAAGTCTGGCTAGCGGCTCTCCTAAAAAACGCTGATTGTCAAATAAATAATCAGCGTTTTTTCCTTTTTAAAGCCGTTGTGCGAATAAAAAAAACAGCATTTCTACGAATATATTTGTTCAAAAATGTATAGTGGAATTGTATTTGATTATTTAGCTATGGCAACAATCAGATTAACAGTTTTAAATTCCATTAAGGAAAGCGATGGCAGGCTTCCTATATTGGTCTGCATATCACAAAAAAGTAAAAGGGCTTACATCAAAACTGAATTTCTTATCAACGATATTGCGGAATTCGACAACGGAAAAGTTGTTTATCGTAAAGATGCTAATACGATGAACAAAAGAATTGAGTTTGTCTTTTCTCAATTCAAAAAGAAATATGATAATATCGAAAACAAAGAATGGCTTACCGCCTTACAAATAAAACAAGTTATCATCTCAAAGAAGAAACCTACACACATATCTTTTATAGAATTTTGGAAAAGTCGTATTTCAGAATTTAAAGAAGAGGGACGAAATAGTTATGCAAAAATGAATGAGGAAACTATACGTATCTTCACAAAAGCAGAAAGTGACATACCTATTTCCGCCATTAATACGTTACTTATTGAACACTTTAAAAAATGGATGGAGAGAAAGGGATATTCGAATGGAAATATTGGACTAAGACTCACCCATCTAAAAGCTCGGATAAACGAACTAATAAAGAATGGAGTATTAAAAACAGAGATTCATCCGTTTGTATATACCAAAATACCGACAGCAGAGCCAAAAGAATGTGATTTAACAATAGATGAATTCAGAAAGATACAGAATACAGAAGTTGAAGGAAAACGTATAAACTTGGCAAAAGATATGATTTTACTATCCTTTTACCTTTGCGGAATTAATCTAAAAGATTTACTCTCCATTAATTTAAATGGCGATACTATTACTTACGAAAGAACTAAAACAATTCACTCAAAAACAGGAAAAGGGAATATAACAATACCAATACATAATAATGCTAAACCCATCATAAATAAGTATATAAACAAGAAAGGTGTATTAGATTTAGGGTATTCATATACTTACTCTAATTTACAAAAATACATCAATCTCTGCATAAAGAAACTTAAAGAACATTTGGGCATTAAACAAACGCTATGCTTCTATTCCGCTCGTAAGACCTTTGCCCAATTCGCCTCTGAACTCGGCATACCTGACGGAGTTATAGATTATTGTCTTAGGCACTCTGATAAGAACAAGGGTATCATACGCTATTACACCAAAGTACGACAGAAGCAAGCGGAAATTGCAATAAACAGAGTCATTGACTATGTAAACAATCCGGATAAGTACAAGGATTACATCGAGATGCGGGCGGATGTTATGATGATGAAAGGATAAGAAGAAACGCAATCCCCGGTATTCGAGCATATCGGGGATTTTTCATATCAATTACCTATCATCAGCTCCCAATTATCCATAATAGTCATATCCCAATGCGGCACGTCAAATTCATTATTGACCGACACCCCATATACAGAAAGACTCTTGCCGGCACCGTCAAACTCAGTCAAAGCCGTTTCCTCTCCTTTCTGGATACGAAGATTCATAAAGTCTGTCATTTGTTCCCAATCGGTAGGACCGATGAATAATGATTCTATGAAACGCCCTTTCACGGGTGCACCAATGGCGGTATCCTTAATGCGTTCCAAATATGATAAAGCCTCGTTGTAAGTCATGGGAGCAAAGATAGCAAAATATAGTGAAAAGGGACGACTATTCAGCCACCCCTTCTTTATGTTAGTATTCAAAAACTATAGCTGAGAGATACTGAACATTCGTGAAGAAATTTATATGTACCTCGTGAAGGACTAATCTTGTGTCCATCGAAACATACATTTCTTCGACCTGAATAAGGGTCCTGATTGGAAATCGTATAGCCCAAGGAAAAAGCCAACTGGTCAATTCCTAAAGAAAGAGCACTTTTAACACGCCAAAAGGCAACATCCCCTCCCTTATTGCGAACTGACCTAAACTCTCCCTTTATCTTTCCACCTTCTTCAGTATAATGTGCATATGAAAAAGCCTCGTTGGGTAATGTCAGAATCAATGCCGGCTCACATTGAAGAAAAAGCTGATAATCCCTTTCACGCCCCAAGCTCACTGAAGGAGTCCTAAAATTGGCACCTATCAACCAATTCCCCCGCAGTAGTTTACCGTCATCATAGAGTGTATACTTCTGACCTTTGCCGTCACTCACCTCTGTATTAGGCTTATAATCATTGTCCATCCAGTTTTGAAAAGCAAGACCAGTCATAATGCCAATATATTTCCCAATGTAACGGATATATGATACCTCAAGCCCTAAAGCTGGTTCAGAACCATATGCAAATAGAGAACCGGATAGAGACAAAACATTTTTATTAGTTTTAAAATCCCCTTCTCGCTCACCGGCAAAAAGGTGAATGACCGACAGACATAAACAAAAAATAAAAGCAATTTTTTTCATTTCAATCTAAATATAATTGGCTGACACCAAAATTTAAAAAAACATATTCAACTGCTATAAAGATAACTGCTTTTCTGAAATTCCCTACGTGATTTGAGGGAATTTTTATAAAAGGAAAGGCCCAAATGAAACAAAATCCCAACGGAAGTCAGGGCACGTCATAAATAGGTCTGAATTGTTACTGAAATATGAATAAAAGGAAAGGCAGCTTATTGGGTTGCTTTACCTATCAAAACCTTACGATGTAAGAACGATGAACACCTATTACCTAATCCCACCAAGAAAACAACTTGTAAGTTCTGATTTTATTATATAGATACCATGCCTTATATCTTCTTAATTCCTCTTTATGAATAATTTCAATATCATAATCATCTGTTGGGAATTTGAATAGACAGAACCTTGATGCATTTTTAGTGTTAATGTACAAATTCCTACAAGCTATTACATGTGGACTTTCTACCATTTCATACATACCGTCATCTCTACGCATAGTCTTCATTTCTGAAAACTCTAACTGTAAATCATCCTTTTCGAGTACAATATCCAATAGATTGATACAAAGTCGCAAATCTCTTGCCACTATAGGCATCTTATCTGAACGTGTACACTTTTTAAAGTATTCATGCATTTCCATTATTTTCTTGCGTTCTATTTCCAACAAAAACACATAATCCCAATCAAAGTCCTTTTCCAAGAGCCTGCACCATGAATTGACCTTTGCACGTCTATAGTTGGATTCGGCTCTATTTCTTCTCTGTTTCATATTATAGTACTGTTTATTGTTCTTGCTTTCAGATAATCATATTTGAGCTTGTATTAACTTAGATATAAAAAAGTAGGACAGAAATGTTTTTAACTAATTTTTTTTTTAAGAAAAAGCCTCGACCGAAGCCGAGGCGATATATATTATTCATCTACTTAGGTTCACGTACACCATATATTTTTGCAGGAAGAGTAAAAGAAGGAAGCCCCGTACGAATAACCATATTTTGAATATATTCTCTGAAATAAGGCCATATAAAAACAGCCAAACTTATCTCTTTAAATATTTCAAAGAAATCCTTTGTTATTTCGACTTCTTTTATTTTGTTGTATCTAACTTTAAACTCCCCAGATATGGAAAATAGTTTTTGTGAATCTTCTTTTTCACCTATTATACCATCAAGTTTAAAGGATGCTACAAAACAAGCACTATTCTCAGATTCAGAGAATGTATATTTATCTTTGAAATTCAAATTAATAGTTCCTCCTTCTGAAGCACAATCAAAAACTCGAACACTTCCATTAGATAAAAAGATGCTATCCAATTTAATGGATGTCAATATTGAAGAATATTCTTCAGGGCTAATTTTATTTTTCATATTTATACAACAGATTTATATTGAGTGGAATCAGAAAAGCGCAATTGAGTTGCACCACAAAACAAACTATTCGTTTTATAATTAATAGAATTAAGGTTTTTCAAAATAATATCATTTTGAACTGTAATCTTCGTATCTATCTCATCTATTTTTCTCTCACATTTTAAGGAGACCTCTCGTTGTCCAATCCCATAAGCCAATAATTGATTGACATAAGAATTGAGTGATACTCCATTCATTTTTGCTTGTTGAACCAAAGAAGAATGAACCCATGAAGACGTTCTTACAGAGAAGATTCCACTTAAATTTTGTTCTTCAGATACTACTTCGGGAATTGATTCTCCCTTCTCGTATAACATTTCGATAAAAGCATCTTTTTCTTCTATAAAACTATTTAAAGCAGACACTTTATCTTCTCCTATCCCATGACAAGCATTTAAACCGAGTTCATTGCAGTATGCAATATACCACTTTTCACCGTCAAGTTCTTCCTTTTTAATAATAACATTGTACTCCAATGATTTGTAGTACTGTAAATCTTTTTGTGACATAATTGTATTGGGTTAGCGAGTTTATTTCTTTTTCTTTATCCTAATAATTTCTATTAATATTGGATAAATATATTTCTTAAAATTGGCTCTCATAATTAAGACTTCATTTCCACCTTTATGAATAACATGCACTCCAAAATAATTACCAGGTGTAGGAGCTAAAGGATGTTTAAATCTCTCCATAGAGCCATGTGGACTATCTTGTAATTCAGCTCCAAGGAACTCAGCTATTTTAATTATATGACTAAATGGTAATTCCACAGTAGGAGCATTATAAAGATTCTCTAATTCTTTTTCTGCATCTTCAATGGTAGTATCTTCTGTTATTTTGAATTTAAATTTCATAGGCAACCGCATTTTAGTTGCAAATATAATACCATTTTTATTTATAACAATAAAACTATATAAAAAGTTCTCATACGAAGCACAAATCCGTCTACGACCTCATTTTATTTATGTTTCACCACATGAATAAGTTACAGCTCACTCCAGCCCCTACATAAAAACCGCCCGGATAACCATACCCAGCTTGCAACCCTAATCCCCAACGTTTCTTCTTCGATTTAATGGGGACTGGATGATAAACGTCATTCGTCACTGTCTGATAAACCGTCCTCGGATACACAGTCATATTATCCAGCCGTGGGTCTACATATCCGCTCACCACCGCACGATACAAGCTATCTTCATACACAACCCGTTTGCGATGAAGCAAGGTATCACCTATACGTACTGTGTCATTCGGCAATATCTGCCAAAAGACCGCTATCGGTGCGGAGATAAGAACCGTGTCAAGTTTGACAACCGTCTGTATCTTTGTT
>ERZ780025.869-NODE-869-length-10559-cov-1.850343_pt1 | contig 10559 bp, 9 predicted proteins | sample MGYA00511862_ERZ780025 | MGnify/ENA primary metagenome ERZ780025 (study PRJEB29588, sample SAMEA2156186) | human gut metagenome | biome: human gut; feature: human-associated habitat; material: faeces | place: Denmark | collected 2008/2010 ...
TCATCCATCTTACAATCCAGCGCCAAACAAATCTTCTCTAATACCCCTACACGTACATCTTCATTTCTACCAAGCTTCGCCATCGCATTTGTACTGATTTTAGCCTCTCTTATCAGCTCTGTCTTCATCATCCCACGCTTATTTAAGATGACCCATAATTTATCATAATTAATCGCCATTATAATCCTCCAATTTCGATGAACAATCTGATATTTATGCTGCATAATATTATAGCACTTCTTGTCGTGTTTCTCAATCAGAAATTGAAGTTTGCAAATCTCAATAGTTTTTTTCAACAAAAGACATAAGTTCAATCAAAATAAATATACTGTGACATCATATACCTAAAAATCCTTTATTCCTCGTTGTTTTTGTGTTAATATAAGTGGCAAATATATTATTTATTATAAATAGTGTCGTGTGACATATTAGGAGAAAAATAAAAATGAATCGTATTGAAATTCTATTAAAGCAATATGGTCCTATGCTTTCTGGGGATTTAGCCAAAAAATATAAAAAGAAATACAATGCTAGTAATGAGGCCGCAAGGAAAGCAATATCCCGCGCCCGCTCACCCATTCAAAAAATTAAATATTTTCCATTTGAAAAGAATCAAATCTTTTGCTATTTGGAAGAACAATATAATACATCTAGTTACAAAAAAGTGCTGTATTCTTCGCTAAAAAAACATTCTTCCACTGTAGCCCCTTTATTAATTGCCTTAGAAAATAATTATGGAATTATATCCAAAAACTCATTTGCAATTTATTCCACTTCACCTATTAAGAAAACCAAAGGACATCGTCTGTTTTCAAGAAACATAGCTGATTTATTAACAGCTGAAATAATTTATGAATATGACACCGAATACTACATTTTAAATGGTTTATATTCTGGAAGCACATTCGATCTTACACACTATAATAGCACTAACAGAATATGTAAAATAATTGTAAATGATTTTATTTCATGGGCCGCGAAATTGAACTTGATTGCTTATAATTCAGCCACCATCTTTCCCGATATTGCTGAGTTCTCCCATTTTCAATGGAACGCAACATGTCCTTCATATGTACAACCAATATATAATCAATTAGAACAAAAATCTGGTTTTTTAGTTGCTGATGTCATTTATAAAAATACGATTTCCGTTTCTGACATTACTTTTTTTATTGAAAAAATAAATATAATACGACATTTTAAAAATGTTCCAAACTTCTTTCCCGTATTACTTGTTAATAATGTTGAACCCGATGCATTAAGACTATTGAAAGAACAGAAAATATTTGTCGGAATACTCTCTAATATATATGACAACAACTATACTAGCCTTCTCTCCGATATATATAGTGTTTTTCAAAATGCAACCGCCATCTTACTAAAAGATGCCTCAAAAATTGACTTACTACTTGAAAACATTGCAAAAAACGAAGGACGATTTAATAATGTAATGGGAGACTTATTTGAATACATGGTTGGTTCCTTCTATAACAAACTAGGCGTGTCATATATTGAAATGAACAAGCTTATCCCCAATGATAGAGGAACCCAAAACGAAGTTGATGTTCTTGTATGCAAAGACAATAAAGTTATTATTATTGAGTGTAAAGCAACAAAATCCTCGTTATCATTTAAATATGTCCAAAAATGGTTATCTGAAATTGTACCAACATTTAGGAAATGGCTACAAAACACTTACCCTCAAAGAAAATACGAGTTTCAAATTTGGTCATTAGGTGGTTTTGACGAACAAGCTACCACTTTGCTAAAAAAGCACAAACAAGCTACTACAAAATACACGTTATCATATTATTCAAAATCCGATATTGTGGATATAGCCAAAGACTACGGCGATCATAATTTTATGAATCAGATAAAGAAACATTTCTCATAATATTAGCAAAAGGGATAAGCCATTCAAAACTTATCCCTCTTCATTATTTAACGCATACCCTTTGTTTTTATGACACCTAATTTTTTATCACAATTTCTATATGAGGGAAAAGCTGTAAATCCCGGTCTAGAGATAAAGTTTCTCGTCTCATCATAATACACACTCAATAATCCTGTTAAAATGAATTGAAATCCTATATGTTGCTCTTCATCAGTATGATCGAAAAATATGTATTCAGCTTTTGCGCCTGTTTTCGGACGCTTTTTAAAAATACTCCATTTACTTAATGCTCCAATATATCCTATCAGATCGTCAAAATCGGATGAGATCTGGAGTCCGTTTCTGCCGGCAGGTTTAACTCAACAAAACCGGATTCAGATGATTGTTCCAGTACTTCCTCACGAATGATTCGAAGCCAGTATAAATATGCATGACGGCTACTGAGTCCACTCTGTTTGCAATACTCATCTACTGTCAGATTGGTATTGTTACGATCCTGAATGATGGTTTTCCATTGTTGAATGTTATAATTTCGTTTTGCTAAACGTGTATTCATTTGGAATGTCCTCCTCGGTTTAAAAAAATGAAAAAGTTGTAAACTTTTTCATTTTTTCAATTATCTCAACCGAGAGGTGTTTACTCAAGGTGGAGTTATTTACCTGATACTATTTCAGAATATTATACCATAAAAAATGGCGAAGTGCTTATCGTAACACTCCGCCGAAAGCCTAACCGGTTTGAGCAAAAATGCTTGGTTAGGTCTGCTTTACTATTTTATGCAGTTCTGCTGCATTTATACACTTAAATGTGCTTTCCAATCCGCTGGAAGATTCATTGCTGTAAGACTGACTACACCAATATTATTTTGAATCAGCTTATCAAAAGCATCTACAAATACTGTCCACTCAACATCGGATGAACGCAGATACTTCATCGCCAGTAGGATTTGATACAAACCATTATGTACCGGCAGTGGTGTGACTTTATCTACATCGAGAATTTCCGGTGCAGTATGTATGGTTCGATTATAAATTCTGGAATTATGAGCACACATATTACGCAATACAGAAACACCCTGTATCCATGAAGCAAGCATTTTCTGTGATGGATTTACCAAATTTCCTTTTTTCGATCTATACTGATAATTTGACGCCAAGATAGAATATGACCTTCCGGTACCTGTTTTCAAATTCTTAATTATCTTCGATAGCGTACCAAATGAAAGAACTTCAACAGCTGCCAATACAGTTTTTTCTCTTTAAAAATCGATGAATCCTGCAAGACAAGTGGTTCTCCGTGTATAAGCAACGCTTCCACTAATCGTACCCTCAAAGCCACCTCGATCTTAGAAATCATTGAAAAAATTAAAACAGACAATTCCTGATCAAATTGATACAACTTTAAAATATCTTCAAACTTTGTTCCCGGAACATACTTCTTTGTAGCATTATCATATAATTGAAATGAGTATCCGCGCAAACGATAAAACCCAACTGCCTTTAATGCCTTTTCTACATCCTCACGAGAAGTAATTACCATTCCTGCATCAATATATGATTGTACCTGCTGTGCTATTGTTAATATTTGTTTGGATATTGATACATAAAACACCCCATAAATGAAAAAGCCCCACCGGGTTGCGCATGAAAATCAGAGGCGTGGTGGGTTCTGTTATTATCATTATACAACTTTTATTGCGACTGTCAAGATTCCTTTTTCAAAAAAGAATACAAGCTCCCACTATTTCTTGCAGTACATACCTTTTACACGAAGTGTAACAGGTATGTACTGCATTGTCAATTATCTATAAATCAATTCGTTCAACACAATTTCCTCTGCACGATTATGGATACTGCCCATTCTCTGAATCCATTCACACTGATTATCCGCTTTCATTTTCTCAGTTACAGACTCAGCTTTTTGCATCTGACCGATGATGGTCTGTAATCTCGCCTGAGCCTGCTCGTTTATGTCTGTAAGGTAAGTCCAGAGCTGGCAGCTCAGCACCAAATCATTAAACAATATTGGATTATTCTCCCTTAAATACTCTCGATGCATACGCCCATACTTTCCAATAGGACGTTCTTCCTCCAGTAACTTCAAATCCAGTATGTAATAATCCTCAACCAATACATAATCAATTCCATTTTTCGTAATTCTTTCTTTAATCGTATTTAACCTCTTTCACAACATATTTATCATAGCTTGACTTCATTTGTCGTAAAAGTGTCGTAAATTCAAGTCGGATTTTGAAGTTTCTCAATCATCTGTCGAAAAACATTCATAGGAAGTACACAATCTTCATCAAGATGCTTTTCTAACTTTATCCAATCTAAGTGCTCATCCATTACATAGTTTTTAACATCGTCAGAAACGTTTACTCCAATCACCTCTAACACAGCTATTCGTAATGCAATCTCCAAAACATAAAATGCATACAAATTTACCATGTTATCATCATGTATCTTATCAACATTATCAAAGGGCCAATTGTTCCACTTATTTCGGTTACAAACACGAAATTTTCTGTAATTGTCCTCAAATCTGCTGTCTTTGTACAGTCCGTCATCACCGCCTCCTGCCTTAATGATGGTAGACCATTTTCTATTATTTTATAGAACATGTATTTACTCCCGTCTTTAAAATGTATATCATTATATTTTCTCAAAGCGCAAATTTTTCACTTTGAATCACGATTAATATACAATTCTAAAATAATCCAGATACGCCTTATACTTATCCTGTGCGGTCAGACAGGTATCTGTCAGATAGCCTTTTTCATTGTTCCATTCTTTCAATCCACGATAATAGAACATCTTCAAAAAAGCATATCAGAAGCAACATCTGGCAGAATACCAGCTCCATGATTCTACTCTCCGGGAATTATCTTATCTCGGAATCCAAAAGCTGCCATCACATGAAAAATTACAAAAACAGATCCAGAAACTTGAAAACGAATTAGCTGCTGTCCAGAAAGAACACATACAGCTTCAGGCAGATCAGCGAACTCTACGAATTGTACAAAGCAATTTTTTTGCCATGTTCCAAGATACCGATATTCTTCCAGAATTATCTTCTGATAAAACAGAGCAATCTATTTAAACAAAAAATTACAGGAATGAGTCCAAGCGAATTTCGAAAGATATTGTGATTTATATGTTTTCTTTTTCCTTTTTTCTGTTAATCAGGTAATAAATTCCACCCATACCTGTCACTGCCATACAAAATGGCAGAACTCCCTTTATCAGTGGAGAAATAAACATTAATTGTCCGAAAACAACAGGTCCTAAGGATTCTCCGATATTCTCTGTAAAGTTGTAAATACCTATGGATTTATCTTCTCCGTATTCTTTTACAGACTCCAGATCCAGAAAATACATCTGCTGAACTGTTTTTCCAAAGCAGGCTCCCACTCCCATAAGAATCAGGGCAAGTATCATTCCCGGCAGTTTCGGATAACAGACAAATACCAGTAGTGCCAGAACATTTATGCCGCAGGCCAGGTACATGGAATGGTATTTCAGTTTTTCTATCATCCACTTTGTTGTCCAGTTTCCCATAAATACCGGAATTTCCGCATATAAAAGCAGTAACAGTGTAGATGCCAGCTCTGAAAATCCCTGCTGGTCACAAAACAGCGGTACATAATAAAATACAAAACTGCCAAATATGATATATGGATTCTGAATCAAAATGAAAAAGCTGCTTACTGCTTTGTCGGACAAAAATTTTTTTATGCCTTTTTTGGGGGTTCCTTTTTTTACGTTTACATTTTCTTTTACTCTTTCTTCTGTTTCGGAATCTCCTTTGTTTTTCTCTTTCGCATCACCATGTTCCAATGCATGGCCAATACTCATAATAATTCCAACAAGAACAACCCATACCGTACAGACAAATACAAAAACAATACGCTGTCCAAACTGTACAGCCAGAAGGCTGCCCAGCATAACACCAAAATTGATTCCTGCAAGATATGTACTGTTATATACAGCCAGCCCCTCCATCCTGTTCTCATAATCTGCAATTTGGCTGATTAAAATGTAGACTGCATTGGTCATGAATCCAACACCAACACCATCCAGAATCAGTCCTGCTACGATTGCTATATAAGAAGGCGCAATAAAGAGCATGGCATTTCCGGCAAAGGAACAGATTCCGCTAAGAACGGCAAGCTTTCGAATTCCCAGCTTCACAGTTAATTTCTGACATATCAGGGAAGTTGCCCCTATTACAAATATATTTAAGGTAACAGGTAAAGAGGCTGCCAGTTCTGTATTGGCAAAATGTGCATTCTGTACATAACGCATAAGGTATACCGGAAGAAAGGAGGCGGTCATATTATAGGCAACAAATACTCCAAAAATGATAAGCCTCATCAGATGACAGGGAGAAGCCTTTTTGGTTTCTTTTTCTGCTTTCTGGTATTTTCTTCCCTCTTCCAGAAAAGAAAGCACTTCCTCAAAAAAGATACAAAAAAGTAATATAAGAATAAGCAGTACTGACAGAATATTTTTTATAATATCAGCCAGGATCTGATCTAACACGATCAGTTCAGTTCCTACAGCAACCACACCTGTTACATTACCATCCTGGTCTTTCACCGGGACTTTTATATAAATGTAATTGCCGCTGATATCTTCTTTTCCCTTATTCCAGAGAGCATTTCCGGTTTCATATACCTGTTGTACTTCTTCTGTTTCCGTTTCATCCAGAGGATAATAATCTCCGATGGACTGATCCAGATATGCTACTGCAAAGGCATTTTTCTGTTCATCCATAATCAGAATATTACAGTAAATACTCTGGTAAAATTCAATATCTGTAGGCATGGTTTCACTCATGATACGGCTGATGTTTTTGTATGCTGTGCCATCATAATCAGCAGCCGTTCTGATTGAGCTGATATCTTCATTCTTTATCCGTTCTGCTTCCATATAGGCCGCAATTTCAATTTGCTCTTCTACTTTTTGCCGGTAATTGCTGCGAAATTCCCTGATCAGCATGGCAGATACCGTTGCTGCTACCAGCAGTAACATTGCGCCTATAAGAAGGCCCAGGCGTTTAACACTTGACAATACCCCACTACATGTTTTCAGCAAAAGAAGAACAGGCACAATAATTCCCGCAACACCTGCCAGAACCAAAAAGACTGAAATTCCCCACAGCGCAATTTTTATTCCATCAACATGAAGATCTTTTATTTCGCTTTGAAGGGTTCCATCTGTCTGCCATATTTGTCCGGATTCGGATTCTGCTGAAAAAATAAGAGCTTCACCTTTGTCTGATTCCATTGTCCATACCGTTAAGGTATCTGTATTTTCCACAACCGGAACAGGAATGGAATCATCTGTATTCAGCATCATAACCATGCGGTTACGGATATCTGTATAAAATAAGTTTCCATTCTGGGAAATACTTAACTTATAGGGAATTCCATTAGAAAATTCTGATTTATTTACATCAAAAACTTCCCTGAGCTCTTCTGTAGAATAAATATCCTCTTTTTCAAAAATCTTTCCGTTCTTGTCAAGTATGTAAAGCTTATTTTCGATAAGAACACAGTCACTGATTCTGGTGTCGGCTTCTGGATAAGTAATTTCTACTTCTTTATCTACTGTCAATTCTATCTGATTTTCGTTTAGAATCACATACTGCAGCTTATCCTGATACAGGGAAAGACCATAAATTTTGTGCTTGTAAACCCAGTCTGAACTGTAGTCCCACTGCCGGATCACTTCTTTTTGTTTTCCATTTGAGTCATAACTTAAAATCACCTCTTCGGATACATGCATGCCATCCCAAAGACTGGTCTGAAGATAAAGATTCCCGGATTTATCTACACAAAAGTCATCAATATACAATGTTCTTTTGTTGGTATCCTGTGGATTTTCTATAGAATATAAAACGTTGTTCTGTTTATCTATACATAATAACCGTTCATGTCCTTCATCCAGAAGATACCGTCTGCCATCTGCTCCTTCTTTTAAGGAATATGCCTGGCTGATGTTAATATTTCCGGGATAAGAAAATCCATTAAAATGCAGATAAACAAATCCCACCAGTATCATAATGAGAAAAATGAATATTTTTCTTCTGTTGTTTTTTTTGCCTTTCATAAATAGTCTTTAAACTCCTGCTTTGCATGATAAACAGTATTTTTTCCGTCTGCACTTAATTTTTCCGGATACAAAATGCAGCTTAAATTGATGGTCCCTTTGTGTGCGTTTCCACATTTGCGGAAAGAATCTGTTTCGTCTACACTGTCAATTTCCAGAATATCTCTGATTCCCAGCAGATAAAAAGGCAGTGCAGGCATGGAAATATAATCTTTTACAGATTCCAGTCTCTGTTCCATGGCAGTAATGGTACGGAGTATTCTATTTCTCTCTATATACGGGGTACGTTCTTCAAAGAAACGCCTGCATAATTCCACATCTCTTTCATGAACAATTACGCAGGTAACATCTGGATAGTGTTCTTCCAGAGAATAAATCAAATCAATATAAAGATCACTGATCCGCCAGGATACTTTTCGAAAATCCTTTAGTATCTGTTCTCTTTTCTCTTCTGCGAAATCCTTAAGAACCGCTGAAAGGTACTTGATATAAGACATATCCGGCAAGGGAATCACAGCAGGTGCATGCAGTGCTTCTGCTGCTTCAAAAACGTAAAGAATACTGTCGTATTCCTGATGAGTAAGTCCTCTTTTTTTGTCATGAAAAAGAATACTGTCAATATCCTCAATATGGATTTTAATAAAGTTCTCCATACTTTCTTCGGAATATTTCCCACTTTCCCCATATCTTTTTCCTGTGCAGTAATCAAAAAAACAGGTAGTTCCATTTTTCAACAGGATCTCTACATCTACTTCATGTGCACCAAACAGGCAGGGACCACCCTCGACGGCAACCTTTCGGCCAGCATTTAATGCTTCCTGTAGTTTTCCCAAATTTGCAGTAAAATACGGCGTTTGCTCTTTATCCGGAAACTCTGCCTGTGACAAAGCGGGAACCTTTTTTTTGATTCCCTCAAAATCAGATATATTTACCGTATTTTTAAACCGGAGCTTCTTCTCTCCCAGGCAGTTATATTTTATTTCATAGAAATCCCCTGAAACAATAGAAAAATCAAGCATTTCCTTTTGTTCTTTACAATATGGGGTTTCTTCAATTTGTGTATCCTCTCTGGACAGCAAATCTTTTAAAGTTGTAATCATTTGTTTTCTTTATACTCCATACATAACATAGTAATATCATCAAACTGCTGGGCACCATTTGTAAAGGCATCTACATCTGTCCGTACATTGCCAATCAGCGTGTTCAGATCTTCATGTTCATTTATCTTTAATATCTTCTGCAGTCTGTCCATTCCATATTGTTCCTTTGATGAAGTGACAGCCTCCGGAATACCATCTGTGTAAAGGAATAATTTATCACCTTTCTTTAAGTTTATCTTTCCAGAACGATAGTTCGTTCCTTCTAATCCTGCTAGTACAAAAGCGGATGGGGTTGGATAAACTTCCCAGGTCTGTTCTTCTTTATGGTAAATGATTGGTTTTTCATGACCTGCATTTACATATTCCATTTCTCCTGTCCGAAGATCCAGAACTCCCTCAAAAGCTGTAATAAATAACCCTTCCTGGTTGGATTCACACAGAAGATCATTTACTTTAGTAAACACATCTCCTAATGAAGTTTCGAATCCGGAATAATCTTTAATCAGTGTTTTTCCGATCACCATAAACAAAGCAGCCGGTACTCCTTTGCCGGAAACATCTGCCATAACAACAGCCAGATGATTTTTATCGATCATAAAGAAATCATAAAAATCACCGCCTACCTCTTTTGCCGGAGACATGCTTGCATAAATATCAAACTCCGGTACATCCGGAAATGGAGGGAAAATACACGGCAGCATGCTTGCCTGAATATGTGTTGCAATGCTTAATTCCGATTCAATTCGTTCTTTTTCTTTTGTCTCACTTAGCAGACTGCCCATATATTTTTTGATATCATTGGATAATGTCATTAAAGAATCTGACAAAGTCTGCATTTCATCTTCAGAATGAATTTCAGGATCAATAAAATTCAATTCCTCCGGCTGTAATCCCTTATGACTACTCTTGACAAACGCATTTGCAGATGCATCCAGTTTTTTGATAGGCTGGATTACTTTGTTTCGTATCCATAAATATAACATAACAAAGAAAACCAGGGCATTCAGGATACCGGCAATCGCAATACTTCTTGCGTATTCCAGAAATACACCTTCCATATCTCTCATGGAGGTATCCACTGCCAGTACTGCTACCGGTTCCCCGGCACTGTTTTTTATGGCCATAAGTCCACTGTACATATATCCAAAAGTGGTTTTGTTCTCATAGTATGTAATGCCATCATCAGACATGGCGGAAATATAATATTCTGTCACTTTCGCATCATATTCTGATCCCGTAAGTTTTCCAAGATGGACATTATCGGAATCATTTAATTCCTCTTTACTTACACCGGCCATTACATACATCATAGTATCCGTGCCCTCTTTTTTCAGAGGCTTCACCAGATACACATATTCAATATCATAATTATCCCGAACCTGATTCATAAAAACCTGGCTGTCCTCATACGCTGAAGACTCAGTCTGTGTATTGATGCATTCTTCAATA
>ERZ780025.872-NODE-872-length-10528-cov-2.545689_pt1 | contig 10528 bp, 17 predicted proteins | sample MGYA00511862_ERZ780025 | MGnify/ENA primary metagenome ERZ780025 (study PRJEB29588, sample SAMEA2156186) | human gut metagenome | biome: human gut; feature: human-associated habitat; material: faeces | place: Denmark | collected 2008/2010 ...
AAAAAACTCTCAAAAAACTCTCAAAAAACTCTCAAAAAACTCTCAAAAAACTCTCTCAAATCAAAATAGAAACTCAAACCTCAAAAGCAAATATAATAAATTTCTCTCAAAGTACTCCTATGTATACGGAAATAATTCACAGCCTTCCATAACTCCTCGCCCACATAGAACGTTGGATAACTGACATATCCTCCCTTAACTCATTCAGCCTCTGGCAAAAAAGTATTACAGTGTTATACCTGTCCTTAAATAACTTATCTATAACCGGAGACGTTGTCGGAGAGGACATAACAGATTGAACCCCCGCCAACTCCCGAAGAACACGAGAGCGAATCCGGGTGAGCAAATACTCTGCCCCTACCAAAACATCGAACTTCTCGGAAAGAGACAATTTCTCATCCCTCAACACTTCTAATGAATCATCTAACTCATTAAACATCCCTTGAAGAATCTGGTCAACCTTATGAAACTGTCCCTTTAAGGTCGACGATTGTTGCGTCAATGTGATATTGCTTTTCTCCATATCTCTAATTGCTCTTGTTCCCTAATACGAGTAGGGGACTTAACCTCCCTAACCCACGGAATACCTAACTCGTTCAACCGAGTCCCTAACATCACAAAATCCGTATAAGGATTATGCCCCGATTCGAATATCGTAGTCTCGGAATGCTTATCTAAAAAAGAGTAAGGTTTAACCTCTGACGGAACGGCATTTAAATGTAACATCAAAGGGAACGTACATGATTCCACAAACTCATTAACATACTCTAAACCTAACCCATTAGAAGCAAACAAATGCTCATTATCTAAACATATCCCGAAACACCCCGAAAGACCCGATTCCAAAATGGCAAGACGTATAGTATCCAGAGGATTAGCCGAATAATCCGTTCTAACCGTGTTCTCTAAGTAAATCTTCTTACCCCCTCCCGGTAACTCATTGGAAAGAAGATACAACGAAAGACTTAGCGATTCCCTGACCCTGAAACTCTCCGAAGAATTAATATAATTAACCGAATCAAAAATAGGGGACACTCCCGATTTGCGAAGATACTCAACCCTGTCAGACCTCTCCAAAACCCTCCGGGGATACGGAACATCCACATGGCTCACCACCCCTAAAAAATTCGGGCAAGGTAACTCCAAAAGACCCCGTAACTCCTCCGCAACCGCCTTCTTAACTGACGAAGTGAAATACTGGAACTTACCTACTTGGTAAATAAAATCATAATGGCAAATAAACTTAACCCCCGGGAACCTCTCGCAAAGCTCCCTAAACATCTCAACGCTACCCCGCTTTGTCGGAAAAACCTTGTGATTCAAGGTTAATTGAACAGTACCAAACTCCGAAATACTCTCCAAATCCTTAACATGATTAAGGGAATAGTTTTTAAAAAGAAAATCCATTCTTAACTCTTAGCCAATAAATTAGCATACAAACATAAATTGCAAAGCTCCGGAAAACGTTTCCTATAAAACGGGTCGATTCCATCATAAACGCTCAACGCTTTCGAGACATTACCCCGAAGCAAAGGCAGAAGGCGAACTCCAGCCCTCTTATAATAAACTGAATTGTTCCCAGTAACAACCTTACTAATAAAAGTTTCCATTGCGGAAGACACTAACCCAACAGACCTTGCCTCACATTGAACTAAAAACTCCCGATAAAACTGACCCGACCCATAAGCCTCGAAAAGACTTCCTATCTCACTCTCCGATTCCTCCCAAGTTAACCCCGTAAACATGAATCGCACGCATTCATCAATAAACTCAGAACCTTCGGAATTGACTGTCTTTAAAACACGTTTGCGAGACCCAAACCGAACTTTCGCAAACTCCAAAACCTTATCCTTGATGACCTGTTCATCCCAAAACTCGTCAAATATTCGGGTGGAAATGAAAACACAATCCTCATACTGGTAATTCAACCGCTCCCGCTCTACCTTCGTAGTAACCTCTCTCCGAATTATAAACTTGGAAAACTTACCCAAAGACGTAACACATGAATACTCCGGGTAAAGAAACGAGAGAACTCTCTCATACTCTGGAGCTATGTTTATAACCTCAACCAAAACCCCTCCTACAAATTATTTATCAAAGTTAACTGAAACTTAGTCCTCCGAAAAGCAAGTAACTTCCTCTCATAAGACAAATCTAAATACTGCTCAACGGAGGAATAATCCCTACTCGACTGGAAATATAAATCCTCCGAAATCTCCCTCTTTAACAAAAGAGGCTCTTTGATAACTTCGGTAAACCTTGAAAGTAACACTGGGTCAGACACATCCTCCGAAGAATAACAATCAATAAGAGGATTCTCTTCCAACAACTTCAACAACTTCATCCTCATAGCTCGGTTAAATAAAGCTAAATCCCCGATAATAACTTTATTACCCGGAAAGTAGCCTTCCTCAAACATTCGCAACTCGGCTACGTTAGCTACAAAATTAACCCAACCAACTTTATGTCTAATATAAAGACGCATAACAACACATACGAAAAGGAAGAAAAAGGGCGCCACTCTGCGCCCTTATAACTATTCATTTAGGGAAACCTCAACCCTCAGAACTCTCCGAAACTTTGGCCTTCAACTCAAACTCTGTCTCGAAAAGCTCCGCCATATTAGCCTCCAAATGTTTATCGTAAACGGGCGACTTCGCTCTCCAACCCTTCCCCCTCATAAGTTTCAAAACCAAATTACGATACGTGGCCGGATTATTCGCCAAAAGCTCCATAACCGCCTCCCCAATGGAACTCTTCAAATCTTCCGTAAATTTAGCCTCCGAAGAAACTTCATTCACCATTCTTGACTTAATGCGGGGATGACCCGCATTAAAATAACTCAAAACTAATCTACCCTTCATAATTTATCCTTAAAATAAATTGAATTAATTTAATCTGACTGTAAACCCTCCTCCTAATATAAACTGACGCTCCATATTGGCACTCCGGGCATAAACTTCCCCATGACCTGATAGCATATCCGCATGATGCAAAATGAAAGCTTCTATCGTGGCAGGCTCCACCGGGGAACCCCATTCCTTCTTCCCATGATGAGATAAAATACAATGAATCACATTCCTTTTCTCATCCTCCGTAAGAGGGAAATGGGTACCATACTCCGAAAACCACCTTGCAGAAGTGAAAACATGACCCTCTAACGCAATACTCTCTTGGTAATTACCCTCTTCGTCATATTCCCAAATCTTTCCATAATCATGATACAACGCCGCTACCCCGCAAACATAAGGATTAAATTCATGAGGAAAAAGACCGGACTCGTGAAGCGCCCTAACGATATTCAACACCTGCACAACATGGAGAAGTAACCCTCCGGGATAATTGTGATGAACACTACTCCCTCCAAAACGAAGGGAGTACTTTTCATACAAATCACCCAACTCTGCATCGAACTCTGGAGACTTATCCGGAAGAAGGGCTGTAACAGCCCCCTTAAACTCTTCTAAAGAGGGAATATGAGGAGGCAGATATGGTTTAAACAACTTACGAACATCGGAACTTATATCCTCCGGAGCAAAAGACAACCCCAACTCACCCTCCGTAATATTGGGATACTCTGCATTCAAATTAATGGAACTCATCACAATTCGACCCTTCGCAGACCCCGGAGTAAACTTCGACGTAAAACATGTCGCCTTCCCCGATTCCCCCTTCTCCGTAATAATATCCATTTTCAAAAAAGGACTCCCATTTCGAGCAACCCCACTCTCACAAGATTTTATATAACACCACATAGAAATAATAAAGATAATTAATTTAACACTTTACTACTCCATACGAGGCACTCTTTGAAAATTCATTTTTCCTCTGGAGATTCCCCCTTACTCGCCTTGGACACAGCCTCCGGGTCTATCTTAAAAACGTCTATAACTTTATCAGACATAAATTTCCTCAACCAACGGAATAGCGGGTGATTAGAGATAATAGCCGCATTTTCAAGGAAACTCCAAAACTCACAAGCACAGATAAACCCACAAAACAAATTGGCTAACTTTATCTCAAACAACGTTATAACCCTCTCGTCCAAAAGCCACGCCATGACAATACCAACAACCACAAAGACTAACTTGTAAATGGTATGCCACATCTTTGAGGACTCGAAACCCCATTTAGATAACCTCCCGGAGCGCTTCGCCCGAACTCGACTTGCCCACACCCCGACAATGAAATCTATTAAAATGAAAACAACTGATATTATGACTAAATCAGATATTGGAGCAAAATAAGAAAGACACATGCCTACAAAAATAGAAACCCCCTTACCCAAAGTACCCTGTCCTGATAATAGACTTGTCATAACCTTACCCTCCACATCTGGTTACTCTTTACCTCAACTAATCCATACTCTGACCCCGTTTGGTTCAAAAATAACCTACTTGGAGACACATTCGTGAACGGCGTCGGAAGCTCTAAAGTAAAAGAATCAGAATTACTTCCTCCCACAACGCTAAACTCCGTGGCGAAAGTAGAGGAATATTCCGTGTTATACCCATGAAGAGTTAACGAATACTTCGTCTGGTAAGTCCCTTCTCCCACGACCGGTGAAGTCTCTTGAACGGCTTCGACATAAAATTCATCTGAATCATTCGGATAAAACTTTTGGTCAAACTCTGAAACTTGCTCTACCCTCCACCCTGACGGAGCTTTAAGCGTAGGCATAGGATACGATACAACCTGAACAACCAAAGTTTTATCATACCAGACGAAACCTGTATCTCCCACATGAACAGATAAATACTCCTGAACATCCGGTCGAAACCCCTCCGGCCAATAATCACATATTGTGTAAAATTGAAGAGGAGCACTGCAAACTCCGAAGAGGGGAATGTTTAACCCATTACTCAACGGAACTTGCGTCATGGTAACGCTTCCTCCTCTTGGAGGAGTAGGACATTGAGTTTCATCCGAAGGAACACACGGACACTGTGAACCACAAGGACTATAATTATAATCAGACATTACTGTACAACTTTATCCGAGTTTGCGGGGTAATCATTAATAAATTTACCTACTTTAACAACATTCGTAATGGCATTCCGGTCAGAACGATACCTACAAGTAAGAGTTAAAACCCCTGTTGGAAAATCCTTTAACCAATCCGGCTCAAACTGAACACCCCATTGGTCTCCCCACCTCTTTAAAAGAACGGTCGCATCCGAGTACTCCGCCTCAGATTTAGATAACTGAACCCTCTTCCGAGGCGACATCTGGGAAGTATAAACCTCAACGGAAATATCATAATCTTGAAGCAAAACCTTCTGACTTTGAAACATTAAAGTCATAAGGAAAGCTACACTTTGTGAGGCATATATGGGATTGGGAACCGAAACACTCCTTGCATTCATCTCTAAAATAGAACTTTACTACATGTATAGAGCAAAGTTAGGGGCAGAGGATTTTACTCCTCCACCCCTAACCACAAATGTCATGAACAAATTATGAAGGGAAATTAGTTTAGGTCGGACTCTATACCAACTCCCAAGGGAATATATACCCTCCGGAAATTACCTCCTTCATGGACGACCCAACGGAACCCCACATAGCACATTCCTGATGAGCAATTTCTGGCAAACCCCAAAGATTAAATTTATTTATTATCCCGGAAACCGTAAAGTCCACCTGACTAATTTCCTGACTTACATACTTCTTGGCCGAAGAAGACGCTCCTTTTAACTCAACCGAAACAGAAAGCGGTGAAGGCTCCCCTATTTCATAGGAAAGCTGCACAACAGCTTCGTCGGCTAACCCATAATTAACTATTCTTTTGGCATAGTTTCGGGCACCGTAAACTCCTACTCGGTCAACTTTGGTGAAATCTTTGGCTACAATTCCACCTCCACCAACCAAACCCCTTCCTCCTTGGTCATTGACAATCTTACGAGACACTTGACCTGAATCGGCCGCCGAGCCATAAAGAGTAAACGCTCCGGTAGGATTTAAATTTATTTTGACCTCCTCAACATCAATATTTAGATAGTCTGACACACACTCCAAACAATCCTCCACAACGGGCGCTATCGCCTCCATAATATCATCCTTATCCCAAAGAACAGAATGAGAAAGGCACAACGTAACCGTTCTAAGCCTCTGAGGAACTCCTTTGTAGTACTCCACAGAACAAATACATTTCATATCCGAACGAAGTCCCGAAAACAACTGGTCCCCCTCTCTCCAAAGACCCCATAACTTCCTCATGAAAAATTTTGCAATAAAATAGGGGACATACGTATTGTCAGGAGAGTACCGGGACGCATAACCATACATGAAACCTACATCCCCAGCCCCAATTCTGGAACCCTGCAAATCTACCCCTCTCGATATATCCGGACTCTGCTCTGTAAAAATTTTATGAATCTCCCAACCGGGGAAATCCATTTCCTCCAAATACTCAGACCCATACCCAACACTTTCCAAAGCCCTGAGTATAACCTTATCCTCTTCCTCCGAAGAAAGACGAGCACTCAACTCTCCCCCAAGAACAATAACATTATTCTTTATCAGCCCGTCACACGCAAACCTAACCTTTGGATTAGACTTCCTTAACTCTGCATAAAGACTTTCAGCAACCAAATCGCAAACTTTGTCGGGATGCCCCGGACTGACCGCCTCAGAACTTAAAACACTCGTCTTTAAACTCATAAAATAAAATTATTTAGAAATATTTATAGGAACAACACTAACCTCTACCCAAGAATTAAACGTGTGATAAACGGTAGCCCTCTTACCCTGTTCAGGATTCTCAAAAATATAGAGTTTCGCCTTCGGCGAACTTATCTCCTGAATCGACCGAAGGACGAAACCCTGACTTTTAAGATTATTCAAATACAAAGCCACACACCGAGAACGAAACATCACTCGTTGGGGATTAACCACTCCCGGTAGGATACAACTACCTTACCCTTAAAACTCTTTGGAATAAAAAGAATAAACGAATCCTCTTTGGCTACCCCACTGGGGATATATTTTGAAATCTCCCCTTCCTCCTCATAACTTGGGAAAACTTGAACGGAAGGGAGCAAAACATTACCCCGCTGAAACGGAAGAGTGAATTTCCAATGCGCTATTCCATACAAAGTGACAGCCTCTCCGGAAACACCCTCCAAAGCATAATCCGAATTAACCCCCTCAACCAAATTAAGAATAGTATCTTCATTACGGAAAACAAGGTAGACTTCCTTCGTTTTCCCATGTAAAGAATCAAACAGAGTTTCAATGTTGACCACCTCAACATCCTCCGACACTGCCTCCGGAACGGTAACGGACATTTCGGAGGAACGCCTTGGAGCTTGGGCAGTCCTAACTAACCTTTGTTCCAAATATTGGCTGAGAGTATCCGAACTTATACACATTAAAGGAGCGGAATCTACATAATTGGAAAAATACCCAATCAAATAAAACCTCGCATCCAAACTCTTTACCTCCTGAGCATCAGAAATTAATTGCCCTTGCGTGGCGGAAGTTATCGGGATAAGTGCCATAAACCTTTATTTTATCAAACGTATGTATTCTGCCATATTCCGCAGACCTGTACCCTATTTTACAAAACCTGTGATTCCAAAAAGACCCTCGTATAAACACAATCCTCCGGACATTTGTCCTTCCTCCTCTCCTTCATCCTCGGATGAGATAGCCGAAGAGAACGGGAAGATATATCCTGTCCGTCAAGCTCCCAAACCGAATTGTAAACCTCCGGATGAAGCGTTGGAATCCCTTCATGGTCTAAAATGGTAATCTTCCGAGCCATTTCCAGAGGAATACCCGGACAATAACTAATAACATGAGGATGTTTACTTCCATCCGCCTCTTCAATATAAATTGAAAACTCCAACGCCCCAATAAGACCCTTCCGAGACGTATCCTCCTTACTCATTTTGAAACCCGTAACAAACGCCTCTATAGTATCCCCTAAACCTTGCTTGGAAAGCGCTCCCGAAACCGAACGCTTAATCTTGACCCAACTCGTTTTAGAACGATTCTCTGAGGCTTCGTAGATTCCCTCTCGATTCCAACATACAACACCCTCTTCCCCCATACCCAGAAGAGCCTCCAGAAAAGCACTCTTCTCCTCCGGAGAACCTTTACAAATCTTAACGGGCGCCATGTTGAACCCCACACTCTGACCCATTCTCAGAGCATTATCATATTCGTCAATCCCCTCTCCTAAAGAGGCCTTGACAAAATTCTTCCCATTAATATAAAGAGGGTGAATCAAAGTAAACGTATACCACGATAAACCCGTTCTCTCCAAATATTGAGCCTGAATTGCTAACGCCTGCTCTTGCTCCATTTGAAGAAGTGACGTTGCCCCGGCTAATTTTGTCTCAGCTTCAATGTTATATTCCGGGAAAACGGAAACGTCCCCCTTAAACTCACATTCGCAATCTACCACATAAAACGTTCCACGTGGAACGGAAACACTCTGGTAGATTTGACCCCAATACTCCAGAATACTTCTATCAACCTCTGAGTAATTTCTCGACACCATGAACACCCCCGGCGGAAAACCTGACTCAGGAACATTGTAAGCCATTAACCAACACCGCAATCCGTCCTCTTTAGAGGAGAACACCCATTTCCCGGAATTAAATAACTCCTCCTGTTCGGCGGAACTCAACTCGTCATACTGATAACATAAGTTAGGTGTATCAACCAAACACCGGAATAAAATAGCCGGATGAATGCGGGGTAAAATATCCTCCTCCCTCCTTAAACTTCCATACTCCGAAGGCGCAATATTAGAATAATTCTTAACAGCCCCTATCAAACGAAGAACTCTATCGTAATCCCTCTTGGCAAACGTTCCACCTCGCCCGGTCGGCCGTAACAAATCAGCTATAAACTCCTCCGGAAACTGACCCGTTACCTCGTTAAAAACCTCCAGAAGTTTGTCCTTTTTCATTCAACTCTCTAATAAAATCTAACTTATTTAATTTACAAGTAACCCTCGGAGAAAGAACGCTCCAGAGAATCCCGGCATCCATAGAGGCATCAAACGTTAAACGATAAAACCTCTCCTCCCCTAAATCAACCAAACATGCCTCCTCAGGAAGAAGCTCTCTCTCGGCCTCCGCCCGGTAAACTTCCTCTACTCCCCGAACTCGTCAAACCCTAAGGTTAAATACCGATTTGCGAAAATTACATCGACGGAACTTACACCCTTTAGCAAAGTAAAAATGACCTGAATATAACTTGCCTTATCCATAAACTTAATAAAATTATCTCTTACTCCAACAATTTCGCCAACTCCTCCCTAAGCTCTGGCAACTCCCCTCCCCTCACTCTTTTCATACATTTTAGTATAACGCCGGTAGGCATCATCATCCCAAATATGAACATTATTCAACACCAAATACTCTATATTTGAAAAACCTCTCAACATCCAAACAAGCTCATGAAACGCACCCTTATAATACAACTTTTTGGTGGTCAATAACGGGAAACCTTCCGATAAATCAAACTTCATACTCCGACCGAATAATTCATGGCTTCCCGGTAAACCCTTCCGAGAAGCCCCCCCTAAGAGGAGCCTCTATTAAATCCCTTAAAATATCCAGATACTGTTTCATGACTTCTAAACCCCTTTAAAACAAAGGGGGACAATCAGGCCATCCCGGATAGACTGTCCCCAATAATACTAATAATATGCCAAACTCTATAAATTATGGAAACGTTACTCTAAAGCGGAAAGGGAGGGATTCGAACCCCCGGCGCCCCTTCAAAGGGCGCAACGGTTTTCAAGACCGCCGCAATCGACCACTCTCTGCCACCTTTCCTATTAGGTTGAGCTATCCGGACTCGAACCGGAAACAGCAGAACCAAAATCTGCGGTGTTGCCAATTACACCATAGCTCAATTTTTTAAAAGAGGAGGGAAAGAAACCCCAAGGAAAGAATACTCCAAACTCCCAAAGTAACCCTCGAATCCACATTCAGTTAACTTTGCCTTCCCAAGGGATAAACTCCCCTCCCCTCACAAAATCCCACTCCCAAAAGGAAGTAGAATGACTTTCATATAAGGATAATCCTCCTTAACAGACGCTCCTAACTCAAGAACATCCCTCCGGGAACCCTCCTCTGAAACACTCCACTCTACAACTCCAGTCCAAACCTTAAATGAATCCCTGACATAAACAAAACAAACCAGAGACCCTACCTGAACATAAGGACATTTCTCCTCACCCACCACCGGGTCATGGCCAAACTCTAAAACCCCCTTCGTGAAGTCCAAACTAAGACCCCTTTGCAACGCTTCCCCACCTTGCTCGGAAACTCTCTGGATAACTTCCTCCTTGGTTACTAACTTACAGACACCCGGAAACTTATCGTTCAACGAAAGGTCTGCAATTCCACAATAAACCACCATTGCTCTCTCCCTCCTAAACCTATATTCTGAAAATCTCCCCCTCATGATTAACCAGGAACCCTAAGCTCCTCACAACCCCGTCCCGCATTTCACAATAATCCCAAAAACCACGCCCTACACGCTTCTCCGGCAAAGCCTCAACACC
>ERZ780025.878-NODE-878-length-10459-cov-4.669935_pt1 | contig 10459 bp, 6 predicted proteins | sample MGYA00511862_ERZ780025 | MGnify/ENA primary metagenome ERZ780025 (study PRJEB29588, sample SAMEA2156186) | human gut metagenome | biome: human gut; feature: human-associated habitat; material: faeces | place: Denmark | collected 2008/2010 ...
GCGCCGGCGCGGGAGCTCGCCCGCCAGATCGGACGGTGGGACGACGCCCGCGACGGCGAGCAGAACCACATGACCGGCGCCGACTTCGCCGCCATGAGCGACGAGGAGCTCCTCGAGCACGTGCAGTCGCTCAAGATCATGTCGCGGGCCCGGCCGCTCGACAAGCAGCGCCTGGTGCGGCTGCTGCAGCAGTGCGGCGAGGTGGTGGCCGTGACGGGCGACGGCACGAACGACGCCCCGGCGCTGAACTTCGCCAACGTCGGCCTCTCGATGGGTTCGGGCACCTCCGTGGCGAAGGACGCCTCGGACATCACGCTGCTCGACGACTCCTTCACGTCGATCGCCACGGCCGTGATGTGGGGCCGCTCGCTCTACCGCAACATCCAGCGTTTCGTCCTCTTCCAGCTGACGATCAACTTCGCGGCCATCGTGATCTGCTTCGTCGGCGCCGTCTTCGGCACGGACATGCCCCTGACCGTCGTGCAGATCCTCTGGGTCAACATCATCATGGACACCTTCGCCGCGATGGCCATGGCCTCGCTGCCGCCCAGCCCCGAGGTGATGCTCGAAAAGCCGCGTCCGCGCGACGAGTTCATCATCACGCCCGGCATGGCCCGCACGATCCTGACGTGCGGCGTGGTGATCGTCGCCGTGCTGCTCGGCATGCTCTTCTGGTGGACGTCGCGGCAGCAGGGCGAGCTGACCATCCTGCAGCTGACGCTCTTTTTCTCGACACTTGTCTTCCTTCAGTTCTGGAACATGTTCAACGCCAAGGGATTCGAGACACGCCACTCGGTCTTCACCTGCCTGAAGAGGTGCCGCGAGTTCTTCCTCATCCTGCTGGCGATCGCCGTCGGTCAGGTGCTCATCGTCGAGTGGGGCGGCGAGGTCTTCCGCACCGTGCCGCTCACGGGCGGCGAATGGGCCGAGGTGATCGGCCTGACGTCGCTGCTGGCCTTCGGCGGCGAGGCGGTGCGGGCGCTGCGGCGGCGTAGAAACCGGTAAAACCGACGGCCATGCGACCGCTTCTGCTCGTCTGCCTGCTGCTGTGCTGCCATGCGACCCTCCGTGCGCAGGAGCACCTGGTCGAGTCCGACTCGCTGGGGCGCTTCAAGCGAATGGTCGACCGCCATACCTCGACGCAGACCTACCGCATGACCTTCATCGGTGTGCCGCTGATCGTCGGCGGAGTCGTCATGCAGCGCTACGACACCGATTTCCGCCGCCTGCGCAACGGCTACGGCGAGTCGTTCCACCAGACTTACGACGACTACCTGCAATATGCTCCTGCGGGACTGATGCTCGGCCTGAAGGCCTGCGGCGTCGAGAGCCGCAGTTCGTGGGGCCGCATGTTCACGTCGGACGCCTTCTCCGCGGCGCTGATGGCCATTGCGGTCAACTCGCTCAAGTACAGCTGCAACGTCATGCGTCCCGACGGCTCCACGCGCAACTCCTTCCCGTCGGGCCATACGGCGACGGCCTTCATGACGGCAACGATGCTCCACAAGGAGTACGGCCACCGCAGCCCGTGGTACAGCATCGCGGGCTATACGGCCGCGACCGTCACGGGTGTCACGCGCCAGCTCAACAACCGGCACTGGATCAGCGACGTGATGGTCGGCGCCGGCATCGGCATCCTTGCCGCCGAATTCGGCTATTTCCTGGCCGACCTGATCTTCAAGGATAAGGGGCTCAACGTGCAGGAGACGACCGTCGTCTACGACCGCTATCGTCGTCCGTCGTTCTTCGGTCTGGGGCTCGGCCTGACGACCGTGCCGGGGCGCTATGGGCTCGGACCCGATCTGCGGGGCGAATTTTTCAGCGGCCCCTCGGTCAGCGTGCAGGGCGCCTGGTTCGCGACGCCCTACTGGGGTGTCGGCGGACGGCTTGCGGTGACGAACCTGCGCGTGAGTGTCAACGGCGTCTCGCAGAACGACAACCTGGAGTGCGCCTCGGCCTATGCGGGATTCTATTTCTCGTACCCCTTCTCGATCCGGTGGATGCTCGGCGGCAAGCTGCTCGGCGGCATCGAACACTACAAGGAGTGCCGCACGGAGCGTGTCACCTTCGGGGAGCGCAACGGGCTGTCGTTCGGCACGGGCTTCTCGGCCACCTACATCGCCACGCAGAACCTGGGTGTGCGCTTCATGACCGACTACGACTGTGCTCCGCCCGTTGTCCGGGGCTCGCGGGAACGGCTGCACAAGCTCTCCTTCGGCCTGGGCGTCAGCGCGGTGTTCTGACCCGGAGGCGGAAACGGTCCTTCCGTGCCGAATGTGCCGGGATCATCCCTGCGGTGCCTGTCGGCACACAAAAAAGGCGGACCCCAAGGTCCGCCTTTTCCATCGTATTTGTCTTCGGAAGCCGGTTACAGAATACCCTGCTCGAGCATCGACTTGGCAACCTTCATGAAGCCGGCGATGTTGGCGCCCTTCATGTAGTTGATGTAGCCGTCCTTCTCCGTGCCGTACTCCAGGCAGGCATGGTGGATCGACGACATGATCTGATGCAGCTTGGCATCGACCTCCTCGGCCGTCCAGTTGAGCTTCTGTGCATTCTGCGTCATCTCCAGACCCGACGTGGCCACGCCGCCGGCGTTCACGGCCTTGCCCGGTCCGTAGGGGATCTTCGCCGCGATGAAGGCGTCGATGGCCTCCGGGCGGCAGCCCATGTTGGAGACTTCGGCCACGATCTTCACGCCGTTGGCCAGCAGCTTCTTGGCATCCTCGCCGTCGAGCTCGTTCTGCGTGGCGCACGGCATGGCGATGTCAACCTTGACCTCCCACGGCTTGCGGCCCGGGAAGAACTGTGAGCCGGGGAACTTCTTGGCATAGGGTTCCACGACGTCGTTGTTCGAGGCGCGCAGCTCGAGCATGTAGGCGATCTTCTCCTTGTTCAGACCCTCGGCATCGTAGATGTAGCCGTCGGGACCCGAAATCGTCACGACCTTGGCACCCAGCTCCGTAGCCTTCGTTGCGGCACCCCAGGCCACGTTGCCGAAGCCCGAGATGGCGATCGTCTGGCCCTTGATGTCCATGCCGGCCTTCTCGAGCATCTGGCGCAGGAAGTAGACGGCGCCGAAGCCCGTAGCCTCGGGACGGATGAGCGATCCGCCGTAGGTCATGCCCTTGCCCGTCAGCACGCCCGTGTTCTCGCGGGCCAGCTTGCGGTACATGCCGTAGAGGTAGCCAATCTCGCGGCCGCCCACGCCGATGTCACCGGCCGGCACGTCGGTCTCGGGACCGATGTGGCGCCACAGCTCCGTCATGAAGGCCTGGCAGAAGCGCATCACCTCGCGATCCGACTTGCCCTTGGGGTTGAAGTCCGAACCGCCCTTCGCACCGCCCATGGGCAGCGTCGTCAGCGCGTTCTTGAAGATCTGCTCGAAGCCCAGGAACTTGAGGATCGAGGGGTTCACCGAGGGGTGGAAACGCAAACCGCCCTTGTAGGGGCCGATGGCGTTGTTGAACTGGATGCGGTAGCCGGTGTTGACCTGCACTTCGCCCTTGTCGTCGACCCATACCACCTTGAAGGTGAACATACGGTCGGGCTCCACGATGCGCTCGGCAATGCGGTTGGCCTCGAATTCGGGGTGCTGGTTGTAGGTCTCCTCCACCGTCATGAGGACCTCACGGACGGCCTGCAGGTACTCGCTTTCGCCGGGGTGCTTGCGCTCAAGCTCCGCCATAATCTTGTTTACGTTCATAGCAATAGGTATTTGGTTGGTTGATTCTGTCGATCGGTTGTCTTTGCTGTTGCTGCCGGACTGGCCGGCATTGTCTGTTACAAATATAGCAAATTTTATTATGGATTGTAACTTTTCGTGAAAAAAATCTGCGGGATCGTCATTCCGTAGTCTCTTCGCGGACCATGCCCCGGTTCGAGCGCCCGTCGATGGCCACCCACAGCGGCCGCTCGAAGCGCACGAGCCGCAGGTAGCGGCCCTCCCACACGGCCGGCCGGGCGTCGAGCAGCTGTTCGCGGAAGATGCCCTCGCCGCGCGAGGGGTTGATCGTCAGGTAGCCCACGCCCAGCGACGTGACGTTCTGGAAGAAGTGCGTCCCCTGCGAGGGCTCGACGTCGAACGATTCGATGTTGCACTCGACGATGACCTTCGCCTCGGAGATGTGCGTCCACTTGACCGGCACGCCGAGGTAGGGGTCCGACGAGCCCCAGCGGCCCGGTCCCACGAGGATGTAGCTGCGCCCCTCGTCGTGCAGGCGGGCGTTGAGGCCGAGCAGCTCGTCGGCGATCTTCTCGGTGACGAGCGAGCTGAAGGTTTCGCTGCGGACGTAGACGATGTCGGCGATCTCCGTCATGCGGCCGATGCCCAGGGCGCTCTCGCCGTAGATCAGCGCCCGGGAGGTATCCTCGCGGCTCCAGTCGATCGGGCGGTTGTCCTGGTTGTCGATGATCGGGCGGATCTGCAGCAGGTTGAAGATCCGCTGCCGCCCGGGTGCGACGTCCATGTTCACGGCGAACTCCACCTCCACGGGGCAGCGCATCTCCTCGGCCCCGATGCGGAGGATGTCCGAGACGATCTTCGCGAGCGGGAAGGTGTTGTACTTGAGGATGTTGTTGAAGGTGATGATGCGGCGTCCCCGGTCGAACGGACTGTCCGATATGCGTTCGTTCTCGCGGTCCCAGACCGAGCAGACGTGGCGGGCGTTGCGGTAGTCGCCGATCTCCTGCAGCGTCAGGCGGCGGAGGTTCACCGCGTCGTCGATCGACGTGCGGAACTCCTCGGGCCGCAGGCTCAGGGCCAGCACCTCGTTCTGCGTGTCGCGCAGCGCCAGCTCGGGCGTCGAGGTCTGGAGAACCTTCTGCGGGTAACGGGGCGAGAAGCGCAGCGTGCGGCCGCCGTCGACGACCAGCTTGCCCAGCCCCATGGCGATGTTGCAGACGCCGTCCTCGGGTTTCTCGTCGCCGATGGGGTAGTAGTTGATCGAGCGCGCTACGCCCGAGAAGGTCGGGAAGTAGAGCCCGTTCTGCTCCGTGCCGCACACCTCCTGCAGGATGACGGCCATCTTCTCCTCCGAGATGAGGTTCTGCGACGTCTGGATGTAGGCGCGCGAGGCGGCGAAGTAGACCGAGGCGTAGACGCTCTTGACGGCGCGCAGCACCAGGCGCAGCATCTGGTCCTCGTTCTCCGTGTAGGGGATCATGTAGGTCGAGTAGATGCCGGCGAAGGGCTGGTAGTGCGAGTCCTCGAGTTTGGACGACGAGCGCACGGCCAGCGGCGTGCGGACGGTGCGGATGTAGGCCTTGAGCTCCTCCTGCAGCCGCTGCGGGATCGTCGAGGTGACGAACTCCGAGAGGATCTCCTCGTCGGAGGCCTCCTGCGCGATGATGTACTTCAGCCCGTTCAGGTCGATGAACTCGTCGAAGTACTCCGTGGCGATGACCACCGAGCGGGGGATCATGATGCGCACCCCTTCGTGGCGGTCGTATTGCCGGTACTTGATGAGCATCGAGTTCATGAAGGCCAGGCCGCGGGCCTTGCCGCCAAGCGACCCCTCGCCGATGCGGGCGAAGGCCACGGCGTCGGAGTAGGTCTCGGGGTCGAAGCGTGCGACGACGCCCTGCCCGAGCAGCGTGCGGTAGTCGCGGATGAGGTTCTCGAGCACGCGGCGGTGCTCCTCGACCGAGGCGAAGTGGCTCTTGTTGTACTGGCGGATCGAGGCCGCCAGCGGGAAGAGGCCCCGCGAGTAGAGCCATTTCGAGAGGTGGTTCTGCGAGGTGTGATACTCGAACGCGCGGTCGGGGATCGTGGCGATCATCTGCTGCATCTGGGCGAGGTCCTTCGCGCGGCCGATCTCGGCCCCCGTGTCGGGGTCCTTGAAGACGAAGTCCCCGAAGGCGAACTCCTTGGAGATGTATTCGTGCAGCTGCGTGAGCAGCGTCTTGGAGTTCTTGGCGATGAACCCCGCGCCGAGGCGCGCGGCCTCGTCGGCATAGGCCGTCTGCGAGGATTGCAGCAGCACGGGCATCAGCGGGTTGTCCGCCTTGATGCGGCGGCAGAGGTCGATGCCGGCGTCGAGCTTCTCGCTCTGTGGCGGGTCGTGGCGGTGCAGCACGAAGCCCACGTCGGAGATCACGCCCAGCAGGTTCTTCTTGTAGCGGTCGTAGAGCTCGGTGGCCTCCTCGTAGCTCGTGGCCAGCAGGATCTTCGGCCGCGCGCGCTTGCGCAGCACCTGCTGCTGTTCGTTGAAGGCGTCCTTCAGGAACTCGGTGTTCTGCAGCAGGATCAGCTTGTAGAGCTCGGGCAGGTAGGTCGAGTAGAAGCGGATCGAGTCCTCGACGAGCAGGATCGCCTGCACGCCCCCCTGAAGGATGTCCTCCGGGGCGTTCATGTGGTCCTCGATGAGCTTGATGATGGCGATGATGAGGTCCGTGTTGCCGTGCCAGCAGAAGATGTAGTCGAGCCCCGAGCGGTCCTGCTCCTCGATGCGGCGGTAGATGTCCTTCGAGAAGGAGGTCAGCAGCGCCACGGGACGGTTGGGGTGGTGCAGCTTGACGGTCCGGGCAAAGGTGAAGACGTCGGGTTCGCCGACGTTGTACATCGTCAGGATGAAGTCGAACGAGTCGTCCCCGGCAAGCAGGGCCAGCGCCTCGGAGGTCGAGCTCACGCGCGTGAACGACGGCGGGTTGGACATGTTCAGGTCGAGGTATTCCTGATTGATCTGCGATTCGATGTGGCCGTCCTCCTCGAGGATGTAGCCGTCGTAGCTGCAGCAGACGAGCAGGATCTTGTGGATCCGGTACTTCATGAAGCGGTACTGGGCGAGGCTGTCGTCCGGGAGGTACTTTTCGAGACTCTGGTTCATGGGCATGGGGGTGTGTTCGGGTGTGGCGCGGACACGGCGGTGGGCACCGGCTCCCGGCGGAGCGGCTGCCGGCTGCCGGCAGCGTGCGGCCGTCGGGGTGCGTACCGGGTGTCGGGCCGCACGGCCGGGGTCTTTGTCGTGTCTTGTCGCAAAACAAGTGATGTCAAATGTAAAAATACACAAAAAAATGGTTACCTTTGTTCGGATCAACGAATTTTCGGACGAATCTGGCAAAAAATGATGAATACGGCAAAATATACCCTGCAGGAGGTCACCTCGCCGGCCGTCGAGCGCGAGTGGCTCGACCTGCCCAAACGCATCTACCGGGGCAACCGCAACTGGGTCTGCCCGCTGGACTGTGACCTGCGGCGGGTCTTCGACCCGAAGGTCAACGACCTGTTCGCCGACGGCGAGGCCATCCGCTGGGTGGCGCGCGACGCCTCGGGCGAGGTCGTGGGTCGCATCGCGGCCTTCTACAACCGCGAGAAGGCGGCCCTCGAGGAGCAGCCCACGGGCGGCTGCGGCTTCTTCGAGTCGATCAACGACCAGCAGGTTGCCGACACGATGTTCGACGCCGCGCGCCTGTGGCTCGCGAGCCGCGGCATGGAGGCCATGGACGGCCCGGTCAACTTCGGGCAGCGCCGCGACTGGTGGGGGCTGCTCGTCGAGGGCTACGAGTTCCAGCCCCTCTACGCCAACCCCTACAATCCGCCCTACTACAAGGAGCTGTTCGAGAACTACGGCTTCAAGAACTACTTCAACCAGAACAGCTACATCTGGCGGGCCAACATCTCGGAGGCGAACGAGCGCATCTTCGACCGGGCCGAGCGGCTGCTGTCGATTCCGGGCTACCACGTCGAGAACATTGACATGAACAACCTGGAGGAGGCGGCCGAGAACTTCCGCCTGGTCTACAACAAGGCCTGGGCGCTCTTCTCGGGGGTCAAACCCATGACGCGCGAGGAGGCGCTCGAGATGCTGCACGAGATGAAGCCGCTGATCGACCCGAACATCATCTTCTTCGCCTATTTCAACGACGAACCGATCGGCTTCTTCATCACGGTGCCCGACCTGAACTGCATCATCGGCCGCTTCAACGGCAAGTTCGGCCTGTGGCAGAAGCTCCAGCTGATGTGGGAGCTGAAGGTGCGCAAGCGCAGCAGCCGCATCTTCGGCATCATCTTCGGCATCGCGCCCGAGTTCCACGGCAAGGGGGTCGAGTCGGCGATCATGGTGCGCTACTGGCACTTCATGATGGAGAAGCAGACGCGCTACAAGACGCTCGAGCTGGCGTGGATCGGCGACTTCAACCCGGTGATGAACCGCATGATCGAGACCTACGTCTGCGCCACGCGCTACAAGGTCCACACCACCTACCGCTACCTGTTCGACCGCACGAAGGAGTTCCACCGCTGTCCGCGGCTGGGCGTCAAGCGGCGCTACGAATGAGAATACCTTAATATCTTCATAATGAAAACCACCGTATTTACCAAGTACCACATCGCCGCGGGGGCCCGTATGGCCGAGTTCGCGGGATACAACATGCCCATCGAGTTCACGGGCATCAACGACGAGCACATGGCCGTGCGCGAGGGCGCGGGGGTCTTCGACGTGAGCCACATGGGCGAGATCTGGGTCAAGGGACCGCAGGCGTTCGCCCTGCTGCAGCACATCACCTCGAACGACGTTGCGAAGCTCTACGACGGCAAGGTGCAATATACGTGCATGCCCAACGGCCGCGGCGGTATCGTCGACGACGTGCTGGTCTACCGCATCGACGCCGAGACCTACATGCTCTGCGTGAATGCCGCCAACATCGAGAAGGACTGGAACCATATCTGTGACGAGGGCCGTGCCTTCGGCATGGAGGCCGGCAGCGGCAAGCAGCTCTACAACGCCTCGGACGAGATCTGCCAGCTGGCCGTACAGGGCCCGCTGGCCATGAAGATCGTGCAGAAGATGTGCGACGAGCCCGTCGAGCAGATGGAGTACTACACCTTCCGCAAGATGAAGGTTGCCGGCGTGGACGCCATCCTTTCGATCACGGGTTACACGGGCTCGGGCGGCTGCGAGATCTACGTCGCCAACGAGGACGGCGAGCAGCTGTGGAAGGCCCTCTGGGAGGCCGGTGCCGAGTACGGGCTGAAGAACATCGGCCTCGGTGCGCGCGACACGCTGCGCCTGGAGAAGGGCTTCTGCCTCTACGGCAACGACATCGACGACACGACCTCGCCGCTGGAGGCCGGGCTGGGCTGGATCACGAAGTTCGCCGAGGGCAAGGACTTCATCGACCGGCCGTTGCTCGAACGGCAGAAGACCGAGGGGCTGAAGCGCCGGCTGGTGGGCTTCCGCATGGTCGAGCGCGGCGTGCCGCGCCACGGCTACGAGCTTGCCGCTCCGGACGGCACGATTATCGGTCACGTCACGTCGGGCACGATGTCGCCCTGCCTGAAGGTGGGCATCGGCATGGGATACGTGCAGACGGCCTACTCCAAACCGGGCAGCGAGATCGCCGTCGTGATCCGCGGCAAGGCGGTGAAGGCCGAAGTCGTCAGGATTCCTTTTGTATAACACATAACGCAACCAAAAACAGAAAACGCCATGAAGGCCAAATACCTCGGACTCGAACTCTCGAGCCCTGTCATCGTCAGCAGCTCCCCCTATACGGCCTCGAAGGCCTCCGTCGCGCAGTGCGTGCGCAACGGTGCCGGGGCAGTCGTGCTGAAGTCGATTTTTGAAGAGCAGATTCTCCGTCATGCCGCCGCACTGGAGTACGCCTCCGATGCCGGCATGGGCGACTCGGGCGAGTACCTCGAGCGCTACCTCGGCGACGCCTACAAGGCCGAGTTCCTGCAGCTGGTCCGCGACGCGGCGGGCGAGGGCGTGCCCGTGATCGCCAGCATCAACTGCATCGCTTCGGCCGCCGCATGGACCGACTATGCCGTCATGATGGCCGAAGCCGGAGCCTCGGCCCTCGAGCTGAACATCTTTCTCCAGCCGACGGACCGCCACCGCAAGGCCGCCGAGATCGAGCAGGAGTATGCCGATGTCGTGCGTGCCGTGGCCGCAGCCGTGAAGATTCCCGTTTCGGTGAAGCTGCCGCAGCGCCTGACCAACGTGCTGTCGGTCGCCGATGCCCTGCTGGCGCGCGGCGCCCGCGGCGTGGTGCTCTACAACCGCTTCTTCGAGCCCGACATCGACATCGAACGGATGGAGTTCACGAAGGGCAACCCCTTCAGCAGCCCCTCCGAACTGCGCAGCGTGCTGCGCCCGACGGCCCTCTGCTCGGCAGCGCTGCCGCAGCTCGATCTGGCCGTCTCGACGGGCCCGCCGTCAAGGCGCTGCTGTGCGGTGCCCGCGCCGTGCAGGTCTGCTCGGCGATCCACGAGATGGGATACGGCGTCATCGCCGAGATCAACCGCTTCATCGACGAGTGGGCCGCGCGCCACGGCTTCGCGTCGCTCGAGGAGTTCCGCGGCAAGATGGACTTCGGACATCCCGACAACGACATCTACCAGCGCGTGCAGTACATGAAGTACTTCCCGCACGATGCGGAGTAACCCCTGCGGTGTTCTAAACGCGACGCCCGCCGCCGGATGCTTCCGGCGGCGGGCGTCTGTTTTTGCGGCTGG
>ERZ780025.899-NODE-899-length-10374-cov-2.176567_pt1 | contig 10374 bp, 10 predicted proteins | sample MGYA00511862_ERZ780025 | MGnify/ENA primary metagenome ERZ780025 (study PRJEB29588, sample SAMEA2156186) | human gut metagenome | biome: human gut; feature: human-associated habitat; material: faeces | place: Denmark | collected 2008/2010 ...
TCAAGTGCGCGCAGACACAAATCTCGAGATTGAAAAATTTTATTTTTCAATCTTCTCTCCCTCTGCCGTCGGCAAATCCTGTCAGGAACAGCTGTCTGGCAAGACCTGCCTCCCGCATCGCCTCATACGCCTCTTTTGCGTTCTGATCGTCTGTAAAAATACCAAATACGGTAGGGCCGCTGCCGCTCATCAGAGCATTGACCGCACCGTGCTCCTTTAAAATTCCTTTCATCTGCTCAATCACCGAATAGTGCTTACAGGTAACCGTCTCAAGCACATTTCCCATCCGGTCTGTGATGCCGCAAAGGTCGCCTTTTTCGATGCTCGCAACCATTCCGTCGATGTCGGGATGATATTGCAGGCTGTCAGCGTGCAGATTTTCATAGACAAATTTCGTCGAAACATCCAGATCGGGCTTTGCGATCACAAGCTTCGCCTTCGGGACGTCCGGCAGCTTTGTCAGGATTTCTCCGATGCCCTCCGAAAGCGCCGTGCCGCCCATCAGGCAGTACGGGATATCCGCGCCGAGCTTTACGCCGATTTTCTGTTTTTCTTCCAGGGAAAGTCCGAGACAAAACAACGCATCCATCGCATGAATGGTCGCCGCTGCATCTGCGCTGCCGCCTGCCATGCCAGCCGCAATCGGAATCCGCTTCGTCAGCTTCACGCTCACGCCCTCTGAGATCTGATACAGCTCCTTCATCCGCGCTGCCGCCCGCCAGATCAGATTGCCCTGATCCGCCGGAAGCTCTTCTTTATCGGTAAAAATCCGAATCTCATCCTCTGCCAGCTTTGTAAATTCCAAATCGTCATATAAATCGACGGTCTGCATGATCATCTTGACTTCATGGTATCCGTCCGGTCTACGCCGCAGCACATCCAGCCCGAGATTGATTTTGGCATATGCCTTTATCCGAAAGGTATTCATTTTCAATTCAATCCTCATTTCCGTTGAAAAGGCAGGCGATCCGAAAAGCCGTCTGCCTATGCATTTTGTATACACTGATTGTATTTAATTTTATACAATCTGCATCTCTTTGTCAACTGCATATCCCTTCACAATCAGGAGCTGATCGCCAGGATGGATTTCATCCTGCGTCAGATTGTTCATTTCGCGCATTCCATCCATCGGAACGTCGTACTTTTTACAGATATCCCAAAGCGTCTCGCCCTCGCCCGCCAGATACACTACGATACCCGGCTGGTTCGCCTGCTTTTCCGGGTCGGGAGCACGCAGCAGGGCATCCGTCACGATCTCTTCCTCGCAGTCGGCGCAGATCAGCCCTTTGACGCACACAACTGCGCGAACCTCTGCTTCCTGCTCGTTTTGCGCCTGCACGGAAAGCTGTTCCAGCGACGCCTCGATCCTGCAGCTGCATGTATTTTTTACCGGCTCTGCGGTTTCCAGAAGCTCTTCAAACACAAGCTCGCCCTTTAGACAGCCGCACGGAACCTCTTCCTCCGCAGACTCATACAGAATCTGCACGTTTACCGTCCCTTTTACGAGCACGCCGTCGGACTGCTTTTTTATTTCCTGCACGAACACTTCTCCAAAGCTTCCGCAGATCTGCTGAATCTGCGGCATGCCCGGCGAAATCGAAAACTGGTCGCTCACCCTCGTTTTTGCGGTATTTTTGACCAGAAGCCTCCGGTACTGCCCTTTTCCTCTCACGACGTCCGCCTGCTTCGTAACGCCGTAGAGATCCTCAATCATCGAAAGATTCGTTTCCTCGTAAATCCGAATATCCAGATCCAGTACCAGGTCGAGTAAAATCGCGCGCTCTTCCCCGTCCTCGTCCGCCTTCGCTTCGATTTCCAGATGCCCGATGCTGCAGCCGATCTGCTCCAGCATCCCCTCGCGGACGCCCTGACACTCGATGGCAACGCTCACCGGCACAGTGGTTTCATACCATACCGCCTTTTTAGTCTCGCTTTCCTCTTCATAAAAGAAAAACAGCGAAAGCTCGCCTGTCGCCTGCAGCTTTCCGTCCAGCACCCGGAACGCCATTTCCCGAATCTGGCAAGATTTCCACAGCAGCGCAAAAATGTTCGGCATGCCGCCCGGCAACAGAAGGTCTTTTTTTACCCGCAGGATATCTTTTTTGGCAACGATCAGATCCAGCGCCTGCAGGTCTTTTTTCTTTACTTCAATCTGCTCTGTGCCGTCCAGACCCACCGCTACATCCAGCTGCTTCATCCGCTCCGTGAACAGGCGGATCTGCAAAAGTGCCTGCACCGAAAGCTTCCGGGAATTGATCATGCCAACGCTTAAATCCTCCAAAATCGCCTGCGCCTGTACCTGATCCGTCCCCGACACGCTGCCCATCAGAATCTGTTCCTCAAACGCCAGCTCCCCCTCCATGCATGCCGGATGGTGCGTTTCCTCATCTGCGAGATAAAGCACCTTGAAATACAGCACGCCCTTTACATGCACATGCCCATCCGAGGCGCGCACCTCTTCCAGCTCGACGTGCCCCTGCTGCGTCACAACCTGATAAACATCCGGCTTTGCGTCCGCGATATTGACGTCGTCCTCGAGCGTAATCTGTGTCTGTTCCTCACATCCGATCTGATCCATATGTATGCTTTTTTTGAGAAATTCCATAAAAATACCTCCCGGGCACCTTCGCCTTTTCCAGACAACATGCTGTTCTATCTAACAGTATGCTGCCGTCAAAGACGATATGCACCCGGGAGGGAGATTCTTTTTTCAAATGATATCCGCGGATTGCTCCGTGCTTTGAACCCTGATATCGATCTTACCGTACGCAGCCGATTATTTCGTTGATATCCTCGATGCCCTGTTCTTTCATGAATGCTTCAATTCCGTCTGCGATTTCTGCCGTCGCATAAGGATTGATAAAGTTTGCCGCGCCGACGGAAACTGCCGTTGCGCCTGCCATCAGAAATTCAATCGCGTCCTCTGCGGTCAGGATGCCGCCCATGCCGACAATGGGGATTTTGACCGCGTTTGCACACTGCCATACCATCCGCACCGCAACCGGCTTGATTGCAGGGCCGGACATGCCGCCGGTCTTGTTGGCAAGGGCAAAGCTTCTGCGCCGGATGTCGATTTTCATACCGGTCAGCGTGTTGATCAGGGAAATCGCGTCCGCGCCGCCTGCCTCTGCGGCTTTTGCCATCTCCGTGATGTCTGTTACGTTCGGGCTCAACTTCATCATAACGGGCTGCTTTGCAGCCTTTTTAATTCTGGACGTGATGTCGAATAATGCATCCGCTTTCTGTCCGAACGCGATGGCTCCTTCCTTGACATTCGGGCAGGAAACGTTGATTTCCATCATCGCTATGTCCGTATCCGCCAAGCGCTCTACGACTTCCAGATAATCCTCGACAGATTTGCCGCAGACATTGACGATGACCTTTGTATCAAACTGCTTTAAAAACGCGAGATCACGCTCGATAAACACGTCGATGCCGGGATTCTGCAGACCGATTGCATTCAACATGCCTCCGTAAACCTCTGCGACACGCGGTGTCGGGTTGCCCGGCCACGGCACGTTTGCAACGCCCTTTGTCACCACCGCACCCAGACGGTTCAAATCTACAAATTCACTGTATTCCATTCCGGAGCCAAAGGTCCCCGAGCCGGTCATGACCGGGTTCTGAAAGGTTACTCCTGCAATTGTTACCGCTGTATTCATCAGATTTCCACCTCCCGTGCTTCAAATACCGGTCCGTCGGTACAGATTCTCGCGTTGTTTACATGGGAATGCGCGTCCTTGTGGGTCGTTTTACAAACGCAGCCGAGACAGGCGCCCACACCGCATGCCATCCGTTCTTCCAGGGAAATATATGCCGGAATATCATGTTCGATCGCATACTGCCGAATCGCGCGCAGCATCGGCATCGGTCCGCAGGCATAAATAATATCCGCTTCCAGTCCGTTTGCAGCTACCGCATCCATGACGTTTCCCTTTGTGCCAACGCTTCCGTCCTCGGTTGCCACATAGACAGCGCCGTTTTGTTCAAAATCTTCTTTCAAAAAGCATTGTGCGTTGCGATAACCCACAACGATCTGTTTTTCACAGGAAAGCTCTTTAGACAGCTGTAAAATCGGAGGAACGCCGATTCCGCCGCCAAACAGCATCGCCTTCGTGCCCGGCTTTGCCTTGTCCACCGGGAAACCATTTCCCAAAACACCAAGCAGATACACACTGTCGCCTGTCTTAAGATTCGAAAATTCTGCCGTTCCCTTGCCTGCCACGCGATAAACCAGACGAAGCTGATTTTTTTCTTTATCGATTTCACAGATGCTGATCGGCCTGGGCAGGAGCGTACTTTTATCCTTGGGGTAAACGCCTACGAACTGTCCGCACGCAGCATCCTGCGCAAGTTCTGTTTCCAGTCTCAAATCATAAATTCCGTCCGCCAGCTTTTCCTGACTGACTACCATTGCCTTTGTCTTTTTCTTCTGTGCCATAATTTTCTCCATTTTCACTCGGTTTACGGGCGCTTGCTGCGCAAAAGCTGCCAGCTTTTATGCCCATAGTGCTTTTACGTGCCGACGCAACCAGTTTTTACGCCTCAAAAATCACTTTGCCCTTACAGATCGTGTATTCCACTTTTCCTTTGAGCTTCTGGCCCAAAAACGGCGAGTTCTGGGATTTCGAATAAAAACGTTCCGGAACCCACTCTTTTGCAGGATCGAACAAAACCAGATCTGCCGGTCCGTTCTCTGCCAGATAGCCAGCGTCCAGGCGGTAAAGCTTTGCGGGGTTAATGGTCATACAGGTCAGCAGCTGCATCATCGTAAGTTCCCCTGTATCAACGAGCACCTCGTTGCCGAGCGCCAGGGACGTTTCCAATCCGATGATTCCGCTGGGCGCTTCCGTCAGGGGCTTCGCTTTTTCATAATCCGCATGCGGCGCATGGTCTGTCGCAATCAGGTCGATCGTTCCGTCCTGTAAACCGCGGATAATCGCCTGCCTGTCAGCTTCCGTGCGAAGCGGCGGGTTCATCTTCGCCATTGTACCGTACGCTATCACGGCGTCCTCCGTCAGCGTGAAATGATGGGGTGTCGCCTCTGCGTGGATTTTCGTGCTCTTTTTCTTCGCCTGGCGGACAAGTTCGACCGCCTCCGCCGCGCTGATGTGCTGAATCACGATCTCCGCACCCGTTTCCAGCGCAATCGACAGATCGCGGCGCACCATATCGATCTCCGCCTGCCTGTCCGAACCGCCGATGCCGAAATATTCACTCGCCTTTCCGGCATTGACCCCATTATTTTGAATATATGCCGGGTTTTCCTCATGGAAGCTGATGGGTTTGTGCACCCTTGCCGCTTCCTGCATCGCTTTTCTCGCAATTTTGGCATCCAACAGGGGCTTGCCGTCATCCGTAAAGCCGACCGCGCCAGCCTTTGCCAGCGCTTCCATATCCGTCAGCTCGTCCCCCTCCATGTCCATCGTCACGTTCGCGCAGGTATAGACATGGATGCCAGTCTTTGCGCCTTTTTCCAGAACATAGGAAAGCGTTTCCTCCTGATCGACATGGGGATTCGTATTCGCCATCAGCACAACGCTCGTCACACCGCCAGCCGCCCACGACACCGCACCGGCGGCGGCGGCACGGCTTTCGGTAAAGATATCCGCTTTATGGGTCAGTCCCGGATCACGGAAATGCACATGGGTATCCACCAGCCCCGGCGCTGCAATCAGGCCATCCGCATTCAGGATGCGAAGCTCGTCCTCTTTTTCTTTTGTAATCTGTGCAGGGTTGATCGTTCCTGCCTCTGCGATTTTTGTAATCCTGTCCTCACCGATCAGGATATCCCGCAAGCTATCCGTCTGCGAAGCCGGATCGATCATGCGGCAATTTTGAACTAAAATCATGTCAGCCTCCGCTGTTGCAAAGCAGCCGCGTCCGACAGCTGCCAAATGTCTGTTGTATCCTCTGCATTTTACCATGTTCTTCAGTCAAACACCACTGTTTTGTCCTCAAACGGCGTTTTTATTACAATATATGGATAAGATGGCGTTTCACCCAGCTCCTTTGCCTGCTTCGGACCGATCAGGCTCGTATCCAGATAAATCATCTCTCCGCTTGCATACAAATCGTCCACTGTAATACTGTAGCCGCCGCTGTCCTGCTTTCCGTAGCCCACGCACAGGTACAGATAACCACTGTCCGCATACGTCATTTTAAACGATGCTTCTTTCTTTTCCGCCACAAGCTTTAACAGCTCCTCCGGCAGCCGCGCCTCGTCCACGACTGTGAATGCGAGGTTTGTTTTCTCCGGCTTTTCCTGTTTCCAGCTGCATCCTGTAAAAAGCAGTATTCCAGCGCAACCGAATATTCCCAGCCAGATCAGGCATAGCGTCCGAACCATTTTTTTCATAATAAAACCGTCCTTTAGATCGATATCCTGTTTATTTCATATATATGAATACGACGTCAGGAGTATGTCGCCACAGTTCACTCGTGCCTTCCTGGTAGCAGATTTCGTGCTTGCAGGAAAATCTGCTACCAGGAAGGCACGAAGGGAGCGCCATTTCATGAGCAAAAATGAGCTGCGAAGCAGCGGGAAGCATCGAAGATGCGTTTTGCGAATGGCGCGAGTGAACTGTGGCTCCCTCGCAGAACACCTGTACGCGCGTCTTGCTTTTTTGCAGCGGCACAGGTATACTGAAAATAAAGAAGGTAGCCGGCGCATCTGCGCCTGCAGAATGGAGAGTTTTATGATTCGCTTTATTATTACCGCGTTATTTGTCATTCTGTTTCTGATCCTCAGCATCCCGCTCCTGATCGCAGAATGGATCATCGGCAAATTCAATCCGCCGTTAAAGGATCGTTCCAGCCTTGCGATTGTCAACTGGGCGTTCCGCATGGTGCTGCGCCTGTCCGGCGTTTCCGTCACCTACATCGGAGAGGATCGCATTCCGAAGGATACCCCGGTTCTCTATGTCGGTAATCACCGCAGCTATTTCGATATCGTTATGACCTATGTCCGTGTGCCCCGCACCACCGGTTATATTTCCAAGGTCGAATTTTTGAAGATTCCTCTGCTTTCCAATTGGATGAAAAACCTGCACTGCCTGTTCCTTGACCGCAGCGATCTCAAGGCTGGTATGAAGACGATTCTTGCAGCAATCGAGGAGATAAAAAACGGCGTGTCCATCTGCATTTTTCCGGAAGGAACCCGCAACCGCACCGATGCTCCTCTGCTTGAGTTCCATGCCGGCAGCTTAAAAATCGCAGAAAAGGCTCAATGCCCGATCGTTCCGATGACGATCGCCAACGCAGAACAGATCTTCGAAGCCCATTCTCCCTGCATCCGCAAGACAAAGGTTATCATCGAATATGGAGAACCCATCGAAACAAAGAATCTCGACCGCACACAGCAGAAGGCTCTGACCTCCCAGGTTGTTGCACGTATTTCTGAAACCTATGAAAAAAACATGAAATTACTTTCTGGAGAAAATAAATGAACCGTACTGCATCTTCTACCTTGATGACAGAAGGATCGATCTGGAAAAAGATCGTCACCTTCGCATTTCCGCTTTTTCTCGGGAATCTGTTCCAGCAGCTTTATAATACCGCCGACTCCCTGATCGTCGGCAACTTTCTCGGCAGCGACGCACTCGCTGCCGTCAGTTCGTCCGGAAGTCTGATTTTTTTGATGGTCGGATTTTTCAACGGTATCGCAATGGGCGCAGGTGTTGTAGTCGCCCGCTATTATGGAGCACGACAGACCGACCGTCTGCAGCGTGCAATCCATACGGATGTTGCCTTCGGGATTGTCGCCGGTATTTTGCTGACGATCATCGGTCTGATCCTCGCGCCGCAGATGCTGGTCTGGATGGGCACACCGGCAGACGTCCTGCCCAATTCCCTGTTATATTTCCGGATTTATTTTATGGGCTCGCTGGCGTTCGTCCTCTATAACGTTTTTGTCGGTATCCTGCAGTCCATCGGGGACAGCAGACATCCCCTCAACTACCTGATCCTTTCATCTATCGTCAATATCGTGCTCGATCTTTTGTTTGTCGGCGTACTCAAGCTCGGCGTTGGAAGTGCTGCACTCGCCACGATCATTTCCCAGTTTATCAGTGCCCTGCTGTGCCTGCTCCGCCTGCTGAGAAGTCCGGAGGAATATCGTCTGGTTCCGTCCCGCATCCGCTTCGACCCGATCATGTTAAAGCAAATCATTTCAAACGGTCTGCCCGCAGGTCTGCAAAACTCCATTATCGCCCTGGCAAATGTTGTTGTTCAGTCTAACATCAACAGCTTTGGAAAAATGGCAGTGGCTGGCTGCGGTGCCTATTCCAAGGTCGAGGGCTTCGGCTTTTTACCGATCACCTGTTTTTCTCTGGCACTGACCACTTTTATCAGCCAGAACCTCGGCGCAAAGCAGTATGACCGTGCCAAAAGAGGCGCACGCTTCGGCATCCTCTGCTCCATCACCCTTGCGGAAATCGTCGGTATCTGTGTCTATTTCCTGTCCCCCTACCTGATTGCCGCATTCAACAGCGACCCTGAGGTCGTCGCTTACGGAACGCTGCAGGCGCATACGATTACACTGTTTTATTTCCTGCTGGCATTTTCCCACTGCATCGCCGGCATCATGCGGGGTGCAGGCAAAGCAACTGTACCGATGTTCGTCATGCTCTGCTGCTGGTGCATTATCCGTGTGACCTACATCACGATCGCTGTCCGCATTTTCCCTGTCATCAATACAATCTTCTGGGCTTATCCCCTGACATGGACCCTAAGCTCGATTCTGTTTTTCCTTTATTACCGCAAGGCGGACTGGATTCATGGGTTTGAAAAGAAATAAATCGTAAAAAAAACAGGCGTAATTACAACGCCTGTTTTTTTACGCCTCATCGACACACTATCGTTGGAACGATATAATATAGGCAAACAGCAAAACTATCGTTCTGGCGATATTTTTTTAAAGGAGGTACTTCCATGTCAGATAAGCTCACAATCTATCATGGTTCTTCGAAGATCATCGAGCGCCCTGATTTCGGAACCGGAAATCCACACAACGATTACGGTCTTGGTTTTTATTGCACGGAAAGCATGGAACTCGCCAAAGAATTGGCCAGTTCCACAGAAATGGACGGCTTTGCCAATCAATACCAGCTCAATCTGACCGGGCTTTCCACACTCTCCCTGACCAGTGGAGACTACCATATTTTAAACTGGCTGTCTGTTCTGCTCGAAAATCGCAGGTTTCGGATTGACGGAGCGATCGCGCAACAGGCGAAAGCATATATTTCTGAAAACTTCTCTGTAGACTACAAACAGTATGACATCATCCGGGGCTACCGCGCCGACGACTCTTATTTTTCCTTTGCGAACGCGTTTTTAAATAATACAATCTCCGTTACGCAGCTGGAAAAAGCGATGGTTCTCGGAAAGCTCGGAGAACAAATTGTTCTGATATCCCAAAAAGCCTTTGCCTCCATCGAATTTGTAAATGCCATTCCTGCTCCGAATGAAATCTATCTTCCCAAAAAGCTTGCCCGCGACACAGCTGCCCGAAAAGATTTCCAGCAGGAAAAGGCAAGGGGCTCTATTCTCACAGAAAAATATATTCTCGACATTATGAGGGAAGGATGGAAAAACGATGACGAACGCTTACAGCGAATTGTACTTGGATGATGCGATGCACAATCTCGGCGACATGGTCGAATATGCCTTATTCGATCTTGGCTTTGACCCGGACACTTTTTTCGGATGGTTTATTTTCTCCGGTATCGCTGAAAAGTTCGAAAACGGAAATCCCAAATATCTGACCGGGATGTCCGGCTATGAACTGGCAGCAGCAGTGCTCAAAAGTATCAATATTCCTTTCGAAAACAGAGAGCCTTCCTACTCCGACGACAAAGGCCGGGAATATTGGGCAGGCTGGATTCTTGCCTACTATCAGTGGCACACTGGCAGACGCTTTGAAGATATCGTAAAAGACGGGCTTACACTTTCCACTGTGATGTCCATGTATATCCTCCATGAAGCCGATGAAAACAAATTCGTCGAGGCAACAAACGAAATTCTCTCCTGAAACAAAGCCCGCAGAAAAACCAGACTGTATGAAATCCGAAAAGCACGCGGCTTTACCCAACAGCAGTTAAGCGACGCATCCGGCGTCACACTTCGCATGATTCAGCTCTATGAGCAACGGCAGAACGATATCAGCAAAGCGCAGGTGAATGTTGTAATCAGTCTTGCCAATGCGCTGGGCTGCCGCGTGGAAGATCTGCTGGAATAGTCGAAGGATTAGAAGCTTCTTACGTGCTTGCCGATGTATAATTCTTCACTGCCTGATTCCACACCGCCCGTGCGATCAAAAAGAATACGATCGGTGCAGCGACGCCCCAGACTGCCATCGGAGCAGACAACTCGCCC
>ERZ780025.918-NODE-918-length-10249-cov-2.477438_pt1 | contig 10249 bp, 5 predicted proteins | sample MGYA00511862_ERZ780025 | MGnify/ENA primary metagenome ERZ780025 (study PRJEB29588, sample SAMEA2156186) | human gut metagenome | biome: human gut; feature: human-associated habitat; material: faeces | place: Denmark | collected 2008/2010 ...
CGCATCCATCCTCCCATGATCGCATCCGGGTGCAGCATGCCATTATAGGTCGTAAAGTAATCTTTGATCGGCTGGCTCACGCCAAGGGTCGTGATCAGGTGTGTCAGCACCTCTGTTCCATCGATTCCGCGCCACATCATCGTATCGTAAGGTACTTTATTGAACTGGTTCCATGCCAGTTTGGTTGTCATAAAATAATCGATTCCGCATTTTTTCATGATCTGCGGCAGTGCCCCGGAATAACCGAACACATCCGGCAGCCAGAGGATACGGTTGTCCACGCCAAATTCCTCTTTAAAAAAGCGTTTGCCATGCATAAACTGACGGACGAGGGATTCTCCCGATGTCAGGTTGCAATCTGCCTCGACCCACATACCGCCTTCCGGCTCCCAGCGTTTCTCTTTGATGCGCTGTTTTGCTTTCTCGTACAATTCCGGATAGCGCTCCTTTAAAAATGCATATAACTGCGGCTGGCTGGACATGAACTTATAATTCGGGTACTCGTCCATCAGCTTTAACACAGTTGCAAAGCTGCGTCCGACTTTTTCCCTGGTCTGTGCCACAGTCCACCACCACGCAACATCGATATGCGTATGTCCGATACAGGTTGCGATCACATCCTCATACCCTGCCATATCCTCATAAAGTGCTTTCTGGATATAAGCAGATGCTTCCCGCACACTCCGGTAAAAGTCTTCGGAATACGGGGTTCTTAGATCCAGCAGATTGATCGTCTCATTGAGCACATACTCAATATCCTTGCGGTTCTTGTCATCTGCCTCCATGCGGGAAAACGCTGCAAGCGGAACCCACAGGTCATAATAGAGTTTTTCGATCTCTGCATCGATCTCCTCGATCTGTGTGCGGAGCGCAAATTCCTCATGCATGATCCCGGTATACGCCTGCAGGTCGATGGTCAGTGTCTCTCCTGCCTTTCCGCTTCTTGTGATCAGGCACTCCCTGTGGTTCATATCGATACCCTGATAAACCTCCCCGTTCACAAACACGATAAACTGCGGATTTCTTCCGTCATCCCACTCGTCGATCTGTGAGGAAACGCGGATCCATACACTTTTTCCATCCAGCTCCTCTGGAATGGTATAGGTCGTGCGGAACCAGTAGTGGCGGTCCTTGCCATACCAGTACATGGTCTTGCAGTCAAAGTTTTCCCAGGCTGCCTCGTCTTTTAATGCATCCTCCGGGTGAATAAAGTTTCCTTCCTTGTACTCCCACTGTGTCAGTGGAAATACCTGTTTTACTTTTAATTTCTTAAGTTCGTTGCAAATTACACCGACTCTTTTGTCTAAGAAATCCATATTTTCCTCCTTGTCTTGTTTTCTTTCTATATTAAGATCGTTTCCAATCTTTATATAAGTTCCATGATGCAGCCCATTAAATTATCTGGCAGCTGCATTAGCATCATGATTCATACTTTAATTTCCCTGTAATATGTACTTTTTCGTTGTTGCTTCTGTAGGATAACAAAACCGTTCTGCTTTTCTCATCCCATACAGACTGCAGTTCCATGTTTTTCCCGCTTTCTGTATGTGCACATAAATCTTCCGGTTTCCCTGGCAGGCGGATCCTCATATTCACCTGAATGTGATCAATTGCCTTCGCCTCAATACTAAGCTGTCCGTTTTCACATGCCATATTTTCAATACGCGCTGCCGTTGCGATAATCCTTACATCTTCTTTTATCTTTTCAAGATCAAACAGCAGCTTTTCCTGCCCGGGTTCTACCAAAACCCGCTCCACGACCGGATATTTATCTTCATACAGATCCACAAACAGACCCTCTTTTGTATAAACCGATCCCGTATCCGATTCCTGCATGGACGCTATCACAATATACGGATCCCTTCTTACCGACAGATAATTGCACATATTCCAGTGATATCCGCCCATCTTAAGTCCTTCCCGGATCCAGTTGCGGTATTTATCTGCGATCGCTTCATTCACGCTTAACAGCGCAGGAACTTCATTCCATACGAGAACATTTCCCTCTCCGATCCGGTAACATCCATTGGCTGGTTCCTTATCCATTCCAAACTCTGCAAAAAGATGTTGTGCAGGCGTGTCGCAGGAAAATTTCTGCCACCATTCCTGTAAATAATTATATGGATCAAAGTCTTTTCCAATATAAAAAAGTGTGCCTCCCTGTTTTACCCATTCCACCAGTTTGTGATGAAATTCTTCACTTTCCGGTTTCATAAATTCATAACTTAAGATCAGATACCGATATTTTCTCAGATATTCCTCATAGCGGACCATGTGATCAAAATAGACCGGCTGTATCGGTAAACCATATTTTAATAATGGCAGTGTCAGACCAAACCAGTCCGGGAATGCGCAGCATTCTTTATACGCATATTCCATTTTTTCCATGGATAAAAGAAGCTGACGTTCTTCTTCCTTTTGAAAAATAAGACGGTTCATCCAATCTTCCATCCCCGACAGATTGATCTTCTGCCCATGATGTTCCACTTGATCCGGGTATGTCCGCTGGTACATACAGCTATCTGCTAAAAATACACCAACCGCATCTTTTTCTGTTTCGCTCTCCTCTTTGGTCATATCTCCCAGTGTCTGTATCATACCTGCCAGAAATGTCGCGTAGGTATCCGGGATATTTTTTGCACCTTCCATATCCTCCGTCGGGATCATTCCCTCCGCAAGACCGACTTTTCTGGGATATCTTCCTTTAAACACCCTGTTTGGCCACGGACACACCTCGTAGTGATCCACATCCGGCCAGAATAAAGCTGCTGTCAGGGTCTTTTTGTATTTATCTGCATACTCTTCCCAGCCATGTTCCGGGTTATCTTCCACCGGATCCTGTAAAAACCATACTTCCTTATCTGTCCCTTTAACCAGTTCCTGCATGATGCCATACTCTAAATACGCCGTCTCAAATGTTCTGCTCTTATAATGGCCCTCATATACGTTTCCTGTGCCGCTCGTCCCCGTCCATACCTGTGCGATAAAACCATCCACCTCATCAACATCCAAAAGACGGCTTTCCGGACTCATGATCTTCCATTGTGCATAATTTACCAGACTGTGCGTCGCCACATAAAAATGGATCTCTTTCCCCGTTTTTCTTCCATACTCTTTGATATTTCTGCTGAGATGTCTGACAAGCCTTCCATATAAATATGCTTTTAATCTGGAACTGCGGTACTTCGCATTGATATTTGTATGGGGCGGCTCCCAATCCACGCCATAATATGCCAGATATTCTTTTTTAAATGCCTCCGAATATCCTCCCGCTTCCCAGAATTCGGGTTCTTCCATATAAATTTCTGTGATCCCTTTATCTATGAGAGCGCATAAGTGTTCCGTCAGATATTGGATAAAGGACCGTGTCGGCACCATATATGGCGTATCGACCCCGTGCAGGATCGGGTTTCCGTTCCGGTCTGTCTGACATTCATCCCAGTGTTCCTTTCCGTCCCACCTGCCGCACAGATATTCTTTATAATTTCCCCAGGCGCACCCAAGCATTAAATGTACCTTATAACCCCGCTCTCTATATTGCTGCATCCGGGATTCTAAAGATTCATTCAGACCATAGACCATTACAAAATCCGTCTGAAGGTCAATCTCTGATGACCACGGTTCTATCTCCTGAAACCCCGTTTTGATTTCTTCTTTTTCTCTTATAAAAGCCATACTTTCACCTGCTCTTTATTCACGCTCGATCCATACCGCGGAATGTGGCAATAACACGGTATCATTCACTGGATTTGTAAATTTCCGGTTTCCTTTTAAATTTCCAATCTCATACGGTGTTGACCGATGATTTACCAAAACCATTCCCGTCTCAAACACACCTGCTTCAATGCCTCTTTCACAGATTCCTGAAACAGGTTTTCCACATACCCCTAACAGATCTTCCAACAATGTACTTCTTGCCTGAATGATCGGATACATTTCTTTATTTCTCTGTTCATATGGTACATGTGGTATATTCTTTGCCACATAAGAAGCACCTAACTGTACTCCGCAGGAAATAACCTTTCCTTTTTCAATTTCCTGCATAACAATACATTTGCCCGCATCGTCTGCATATGCACTAATACATCTGCCTGTCTCATATCTCTGAAATTCACAGCCCTGTGGAATGACAGGCTTTTGATATATGTACGGTGTTTTTTCACATGGGATGCCCTGGATGCCAAAACAGTTTTTACTTAAACCACAGTCTGGTCCATGTAGCACAACTCCTCCATTTGTCACCCATTCCCGGATCATTTTTTCCATGTCTGTGTGTTCTTCTGCAAAATAACAGTCATTGGATGGAACAATCAGCATTTTATAGTCGTTTAATTTATTCTCTAAAATGTCATGATAGCTGATGACATCGGTCTGATACCCAAGATCACAGCATATTTCATACCACCCCAGCATATCCAGCCGGCGGATCTCATTATTTTCCACATCAAACGGTTCATAATCTGACATCTCGGATGGAAAAAGGATTGCGATCTCTTTAAATTTACTTTTTCCCCTTTTTGGAATCACTTCTGCACACCAGGTATTTCCCCTTCTCAGTGAATCTAAAAAGTCATCTTCCATGCGATTTAGCACACCGCCATCATCAAGTCCGTTCATCCCATAGGAAGTGTAGCCATCTACCCCGCACGCGGTCATGGTACCCACAATTTCTTCCGGTGTTAAAAATGCATACAGATCCCGGTAAATATAACGTCCCCAATAGATACCGCCGATACATTCTTTTCCTTCATTCATCACGCGCATCATACTGTGCTGGCAGGAAGTGACATAGGCATCCGGACTCGCATCCGGTCTTGCCGGAACTGTTATGAAATGGCAGGAATCCACATATGGACTGATCGCATACATATCGATCCCCCGCATTGCAGTATCCCACAATTCACTGTAATCCGGATTGTCACTGTCACATTGTTTCTGGCTGTACACATTTAAAAAATATCCCCACTGCGACAGATCCGGACAAAGGAATAATTCCGGGTGGTCTTTTTTGAGGCGTGTCTGCATATCTTTAAAGTACAGCCGCAGTTCTTCTATTTTCCAGGACATGTTATCTTTCCATATCCAGAACTTCTTTGTTCTTTTTCTGATATCCTCTCCGGTATAACAGCTTCCCTCTCCATAAATCACAGAATACCAGTAATCCTCTGGTTTTAACTGCTTAAAATCATCGATATCCAGATCGTACCTCTCATTGAATAACGATATATTGTTTTTATATTTCTCTTTTAAAAATTTCTGATAGCGTTCTATTCCATCCTGGTCAAAACTTGGCGCTGCAATCGGATCCCACATCGTACATGTTGGAAGGACCTGTTTTTGTCCCAACCGGCAGGTGGTACAGCCCTCCCCGTACATTTGAAGGATCTGGTCTACATGCTCTGCCATCGTTTCTCTCGCAGTATCTGACCAGTACTTGTACCATTTTCCACCTTTTTGATCTATTGTCACGACCTCTTCCCCAAATACAGGTGGACTGAAACGGATATGCGGGTACAAATTATCGCCATTTAAATATAACACCAGGAAATTATACGTTAATCCATGTTTCAATGCAGACTGCCCCATATATTCCTGCATTTTTACATATTGGCTCCGTTCTCCGGTTTTATAGCGTTCCCTGAAATCTTCCCAGTCTTTTGTGTCAAACATAACGCTGTTATAACCAAGATTTTTGATCAGTTCCATCGTCTCATCCACAAAATCCGGATCGTCATATCCCGGACTGTAAAAATTTCCAAATATTACATTCATATATGGTTTTCCCGAATTTTTCTCTATCATTCTTTTCTCCCACTGTTGTTTCCAGAAATTTTTTGCAAAAACAGAGCTGTCACAAATAATATTATTATTATTTTGTAACAACTCCGTTTTTTATTACATACTTTCCATGCTTTCCATTAATTCATTTACTGTCGTAAACGCAAGTCCTGTAACTGTATCTGCACAGCCATAGTAAATTGCAATTCTTCCTGTTTCTGCGTCCGTAAGCGCAGCACACGGAAATACGACATTCGGAACATCTCCCATACACTCATAAATTTCATGTGGTGCCAGAATATAATTTTTTGTCCGCTTTAAGACTTTCCATGGTTGTTCGAGATCTAACAGTGCACAGCCCATACGGTATACAAAACCGTTACAGGTGTTGATAACACCGTGGTAGATCACAAGCCATCCTTCTTCTGTCTCGATCGGGATACAGCCTGCACCAATTTTGGTTGACTGCCATGCTGACTCGTCCCCTTTGATGGTTCCCATCACATATCTGTGAACCCCCCAGTGTTTCATGTCAGGACTTTCACTGACGAAGATATCTCCAAACGGCGTATGCCCATTATCACTTGGACGGCTTAGCATATAGTAGTTTCCATTGATCTTTCTCGGAAAAAGAACTCCATTTCTGTTAAATGGCAAAAATGCATTTTCCAACTGATAAAATGTTTTAAAATCAAATGTATAACCTACGCCGATCGTTGGATATCCATGATATCCATTACACCAGGTGATATAATAGCGGTCCTCTATAAAACATACTCTCGGATCATATCTGTAATCTCTTTTTCCAATCTCTTCATCATCACAGTGGAATACGATCGGATCATCCGAAATATCCCAATGGATCCCGTCTTTACTAAACCCTGCAAAGATATCCATACTGATCGATCTGCTGTCGCAGCGGAATATTCCTGCATATCCATCTTCAAACGGAACGACCGCACTGTTAAAAATGCTGTTTGAATTTCTGGTCGCAAAGCGATCAATGATTGGATTTGCTTTATATCTCCATACAGGAAGTTTATCGTTTTCGTCCTTGTCTTGCCATGGCATATCCGGCAATGCTTTTCCTACTATTTTACTCATATTTACTGTTCTTCCTACTGTTTATTTGCTAAAAATTCATCAATCTGTGACTGTGCCTCATCTAAGACATCCTGGAATCCTGCATTCATTAATTCCTCTTTGATCTCCGGAACTGCTTCCTTCGGATCTCTTACACCTGTGAGGACTTCACTCTTGTAACGTAACCATACTTCTGTACAGTTTGATAACTGATCCTCAACGTTTGATGTATCAAATGTAAATCCTAACAGAACAGATGGTACTGCATTTTCATTTAACTCTTTCACTTCATCCCACTGATTTACAGTGTCTGTATCCTGCTGTGTAACGGTAAAGAATGTTCCCTGTGTATAACCTGCCATTGTCCAGTCTTCATTGAGTTTGTGAACTTTATTGTCATCTGTGTACTCAAAGTTTACTCCCTCTTCTCCATAGTAGAACATATCCCTAAGAGTCGTATCTGTATTTACAAGATCTAAGAACTGTAAACATTTCTCAGGATATTTTGTATTTGCAGAGATCATGTTAATAGAACCGCGAACTGTATCATTCGATAAGATCGTATCGCCAATTTTTGCAACCTCAACATCTTTTCCCATCTGTGGACCCCAGGATGTCTGTGCTGCGGTAGACCATCCCTGTGCCACTCTCCAGACATTATATACACGGCCTTCGGAAAGTGTAGATGCATCCGGATTGATAATACCGTCCTGATACCACTCATGAATGGTCTCTAACTCTGAATAAATATCATCCTGTTCCAGTGTATAGCATACTTTCGCATCTTTATCATTGTACTTTACACCAAGTGCCTGGCATCCGGCACCTAACTGATCATAAGTATCAAAGATATAATACAGACCATCATTCTTTACATAGACCGGATAATCATTGGTATCACTTTTGATCTGCTTAAAGGTATCTGTCAGGGAAGATATGTCTGTCATAGATTCAATATCAAGATTATACTTGTCTACGATCTCCTTATCCCAGATCGCATAATTGGATAATGAGCTGTCTTTGTAGGTGGGAACTGCATAAATCTTTCCATCGATCGCTACTGCATCCCAATAGTCACTTGGCATAAGTTCCTTCAAGCCCGGCATGTTATCATCGATCAGATCTGTAATGTCATAATAAGCTCCGAGTTTTGTATCAGATGTATAAACATTTCCGTTGCCGAAAATAATGTCATAATCTTCATTGGTACTGATAATGATATTTCTACGGTTATCCCAGTCTCCCCAGGCAACTACTTCCATATCAATATTTACACCTATTTTTTCGCCGACATAATCATTCACTTTCTTTACCCAGGAATCATAGTTATCCGGCATTCCACTTCCAATTGTGACCCACTTCAAAGTAACGATATCATCGCTTTTACTGCCTGAAGCGGTGGAGTCCCCCTGGCTTTCAGAACTATTTCCACACCCTGCGAATAATCCTGCGGTCATCATTGCTGCAAGCCCCAATGACACAATTCTCTTTTTCATCATAAAATTTTCCTCCTAAATCTGATATCTCTTATTTTGTTTACACGGTATCATCCTTTTACAGAGCCGATGGTCAGACCTGAAATAAAATACTTCTGGAAAAATGGATATACACATGCAATAGGAACCACGATAATAATAGCGATCGCCATTCTCACACTCTCTGTCGGCATACTTGCTTTATACTGCTGCAATGAAAGCCCGCCATATGGATTGTTCGCTATATACTCAATATTGTTCTGGATATTATTCAGCATAGACTGTAATGTCTGTAAATTCTTGTCTGAAATATATAAGGATGCCTGAAACCAGTCATTCCAATATCCAAATGCCGCGAACAGTGCGATTGTTGCAATGATCGGCTTTGAAATCGGTAAAATGATCTGTGCAAAAATTCGAAGCTGTCCTGCGCCATCAATTTTTGCCGATTCCACGATGGAATCAGGAATCGTCGTTTTAAAAAAGGTTTTACAGATTACAATATTAAATGGCGATACCGCAAGCGGCAGGATCAATGCCCAGATAGAATTTCTCAAATGCAGGATATTTGTATTAACAACGTATCCGGCGAGCATACCACCGTTGAAAATCATCGGGATAAAAATCACCCAGGTATAAAAACTTTTCAGTTTATAAGTATTTCTTGAAACAACATATCCCATCGTCGTTGTCAGCAGTACTGACAAAATAATACCAAGCGCGGTAACCCGAATGGAAATGAATGTTGCATGTAAAATAGTTCCTCTTTCATTCCACAGAAACTGATATGCCGCTGCCGAAAGTTCCTGTGGTATTAACTGATATCCATTTTTCTGTATTGATGTCTCACTCGAAATAGAGATAGAAAACACAAATACGATTGGAAAAATACACAACGCTGATAATATAATAAAAATGATATTAAAAAACACATTCGTGCTTTTTTTAATCTGATTAAGTTCTTTTTCTTTTCTTAATTTGTTGCGTGCCATATTGCTATCCCCCTATATAATCGCGCTGTCTTCATCAACTTTTTTTACCAGCCAGTTTGTAAGCAAAATAGTTGCACAACAGCATACAGACTGGAAGAATGAAGCCGCTGCTGTCTTTCCAATTGGTGCGCTCGACTGGATTGCTTTGTAAATATATGTATCAAATGTAGATGCAACGTTGTACAGGGACGCCGGTATTCCACCCGTTGCCTGATAAAACAGACCAAAATCAGAATAAAAGATTTTTCCTGCATCCAGGATCAGCATCATGATCAGAACGGGTTTGATGCATGGCATTGTGATATGTTTTGTCTGCTGCCATTTGGTTGCACCGTCCATAACTGCCGCTTCATACAGAGACGGATCAATTCCGGTGATCGTTGCCAGGTAGATGACCATTCCATATCCCATGCCTTTCCAGATCCTTAAAAAGGTAAGGATAAACGGCCAGTATTTCGGTTCCTGATACCACATGATCTTTGTTCCACCAAGTGCAACAATGATATTATTTAAATAACCTTTTTCCGGCGTTAATACTGCATAAACAATATAACTGATCACAACCCATGACATAAAATACGGGAAAAACATCATCGTCTGATATGCTTTTGATGCCAATTTATTCCGCAAATTGCTCAGCATCAGCGCAAATCCTACTGCAACGGCCGCTCCCAGTGCAATAAACACAAGATTGTAAACGATCGTATTTCTCAATAACATCCAAAAGGCATTTGATTTAAAGAAATATGTGAAATTAGACCAGCCCACCCAGTCACTGTGAAGCAGATTATAGATAAATCCATGCCCCGGGCTCAATTTATAATCTTTAAATGCAATGATAATTCCAAACATTGGAAGGTAAGAAAACAATACAAACCATATAAAAGTTGGAAGAGAAATCAGTGTTAAATCCGTATCATC
>ERZ780025.925-NODE-925-length-10190-cov-2.338234_pt1 | contig 10190 bp, 6 predicted proteins | sample MGYA00511862_ERZ780025 | MGnify/ENA primary metagenome ERZ780025 (study PRJEB29588, sample SAMEA2156186) | human gut metagenome | biome: human gut; feature: human-associated habitat; material: faeces | place: Denmark | collected 2008/2010 ...
CTTTTGCTGGAGGGCTGCAGCGGAGGCGGCGGACGGTTTGATGCCGGGATGCTCTATTATTCCCCGCAGATCTGGTGCAGTGACGATACGGATGCGATCGAGCGCCTGCAGATTCAGTACGGCACGTCGTTTGGCTATCCGGTTTCGACAATGGGCGCGCATGTTTCCGCAGTGCCGAACCACCAGACCGGCAGAGTGACGCCGCTTGCGACAAGAGGCTGCGTGGCGATGGCGGGCACGTTTGGCTACGAGTTGGATTTAAACAAGATGACGGAGGAAGAAAAGGTCGAGGTAAAGCGCCAGATCGAGGTGTTCAAGCAGTATTACGACCTGATTTCGGATGGCAGTTATTTTCGTCTGACAAGCCCGCAGGACAATAACTGTGTCGTATGGGAAATGGCAGCAAAGGACGCATCCAAAGCGCTGATCAGTGCGGTTTACCAGCATGTGCAGACCAACTGCGCGGCGAAGTTTGTCTATCCGAGAGGACTGTGCAGCGATGCTTCCTATGAAGTGAGCCTGACAGATTTAAAAGGGGATAAAAAAGACAGGATGCAAAAGCAGGTGCTGACAGGAGCTGCGCTGATGCGTGGCGGACTGCGGCTCCCGGGCGCGGATTCCGATTACGCAGCATGGCAGATTTCTCTGAAAAAGCTGTGAGCCGGACGTTTCTGCTTTTCGAAAATCTTTTGATTCATGACAATAGAATGCACGCAGAGCGTGCATTCTATTGTTTTATTCACAAAACGTCCTTTGCCGCTACAGCGCTTGCGGTTTTTTCGCATGTCCCTTATAATAGGCACAGGCGTTTGAAAAAGTAAGACTTTTTCAAACGGAATAAGCGATTTCAGAAAAGGGGATTTGACATGGAAGAAAATCAGAAGATTCCGATGCGCAGCCAGGTAAAGAAAGAGGACACCTGGGCGATCGAGGACATGTATGCGACTGTAGAGGACTGGGAAAAGGATTTTGCGGCGGCGAAAAAGGTCGCAGAGGAAGCGGCAGAATATGCCGGACGGCTGGGTGAGAGCGCACAGGCGCTGTATGACTGGTCGGCTCTGACAGAAAAGCTCGACTGCATGCTGAGCGAAATTTACGGTTATGCGTCCCGCGTCAAGGACCAGGATACGGCGGACGCGGCAGGACAGACGCTGTCTGCGCGCGCGATGGGCTTATATGTAGAATGCAGCGGTCTGATTTCCTTTGCAGACCCGGAAATTCTGAGTATTCCGGAGGAAAAGCTGGAAGCATTTTATGCAGAAAAGCCGGAGCTGTTAAAGTATCGCAGAAGCATCAATGAAGTGCGCAGATGCAAGGATCATATTTTATCGCCGGAGCTGGAAAAGATACTGGCAGATGCAGGGGAGATGGCGCAGGCGCCCGGAACGGTTTATTCGTCTTTGGTAAATGCAGACCTGACCTTTGACCCGATAAAAGGCAGCAACGAAGAAGAGCTGGAAGTGACCGGCGGAAGCTTTATCCCGCTGATGCAGAGCCCGGATCGAAATGTGAGAAAAGCGGCGTTTGAATCCCTTTACGGCGGCTATGGCAAGGTGTTAAATACGGCAGCAGGACTGCTGAACGCGCAGGTCAGCCAGCTGAAATTCTTTGCAAAGGCGCGCAAATATCCGGACGCCCTGCACGCTTCGCTGGATGCGACCGACGTGCCTGTGGAAGTCTATCATAACCTGATCGAAGCTGTTCATGAGGACATCGGCATCCTGCACCGTTATATGCGTCTGCGCAAAAAGCTGATGAAGACGGATGAGCTTCATATGTACGATCTTTACACCTCCCTCGTTGCGGATGCGGATGTGAAGATTCCGTTTGAAAAAGCGAAGGAGGAAGTGCTGGATGCGACTGCCGTTCTCGGAAAAGAGTACGGGGAAGTGTTAAAGCACGGCTTTGAAAGCCGCTGGATCGACGTTTACGAAAACAAAGGCAAGCGCGGCGGTGCGTACAGCGCAGGACAGATTGTGCATCCATATGTGCTTTTAAATTACAAGGGCACGCTGGATTCCGAGTTCACGCTGGCGCACGAGATGGGACATGCGATGCACTCCTATCTTTCCACCAAAAATCAGGAGCCTGTGGACAGAGAGTATGTAATTTTTGTTGCGGAAGTCGCATCTACCTGCAATGAGTCGCTTCTGATGCAGCATCTGCTGAAAAAAACGCAGGACAAAAAGACCAGAGCGTACCTGATCAACTATTTCCTCGAGCAGTTCCGTACGACTCTGTACCGCCAGACGATGTTTGCAGAGTTCGAGTTAAAGATCAACGAGCTGGTACAAAACGGCGGCAGCTTAACGGCAGAGGGCCTGAACAAAATTTACCACGACTTAAACGTATTCTATTATGGGGATGCGGTTGTTGTGGACGACTTAATCGACCGCGAATGGGCGAGAATTCCGCATTTTTATTACAACTATTATGTGTTCCAGTATTCGACGGGCTTTTCCGCTGCGATGGCGCTGTCTGAACGGATTTTGAGCGAGGGCGAGCCTGCGGTGAAGGATTACTTAAACTTCCTGTCCGGCGGCTGCTCCAAAGATCCGATTTCCCTGCTGCAGGGCGCTGGCGTTGATATGCGCACCGCAGAGCCGGTACACCGCGCACTGAAGCTGTTTGACAGCCTGCTTGACGAGATGGAAGCATGATGTTGGACAAAAATCAGAATTGTTTAATGAGATGTCCTGAAAATAGGATATAATAAGAAGAAATGACGATTCCGCCGGACACTTCTGGAAAAGAAAGGTCCGGCGGATTGTGCAATCTGGATGCTAAAATAAAAAATAAAAGGACAAAATAAGACAAAATGAAAAATAAAGGTTGACTTCTGAATGGATGTTCAGTATACTAAGGTCAGTTGGTACGACAGCACGATAAGATAAATTGGATTGTTACTGGCAGGCAGGCAAAACCAAGTTTTATAAATTAGTTTTTCAGATATTATATATTTCTGCAGAACTGGTTTATAAAATTTGGTTTTTTGTTTCTAAAGAGTCTGCAAGGCCATGTGGGATACCGGACAGTTGATTGTTGCGCATGGGCTGGCATTTCAGGAGCGGGGCATGAGGATAGAAAGGGTAATCAATAACAATGTGATCTCCGCGCTGGATGATCAGGGACGGGAGATCGTGGCGATGGGCAGGGGCATCGGCTTCCAGAAAAAAAGCGGTCAGGAGATCAAGGCTGCACAGGTGGAGAAGATTTTTCATCTGGGAAGTCCGGATTTACAGGCACGGTTTCAGGAGCTGCTTGCCAATATGCCAATGGAATGCGTTCAGGTTTCTGATGAGATTATTTCTTATGCGAAGAGTCATCTTTCCATGCAGCTCAACCAAAACGTTTATCTTGCGCTGACCGACCATATCGATTTCGCACTGAGACGGTTTAAGGACGGCATGCTGTTTGAAAATGCGCTTTACAGCGAAATCCGCAGATTTTATCCGGAAGAATTCCAGATTGGCTGTCATGCCCTCGATCTGATCGAAGAGCGGATCAAAGTGAGACTGCCGGAGGATGAGGCTGCATCGATCGCGTTTCATCTGGTCAACAGCGAATTTGGCGGGATGCGCCTGAGAGATACTCAGATTATGACGGAGATAATCCGTCACCTGATCGGAATGATTCGGGCAGATTACCATTTTCCGGAAGACCTGGTTTATGAGGACCGGTTGATCACGAATCTGACATTTATGCTTAACCGGTTGATCCAGAACAAAGAGGGCTGGATTACAGAGGATGCTCGCTTTAACGAATTTGTCAGGGCAAATTACAGAAATGAGTATGAGCTGGCAAGAGCGATGAGAGACTATATAGAATCCGTGGTTTCCTGCAAGATGACGGAGGAGGAAGTGATCTATCTCGCAGTCCAGCTGAAATATGCAGATATCAAAAAAAAGGAAGGAAAGAAAAATGGGATTTTTTGATCGTTTTAAAAAGGATAAAGGGATTGAGCTTACAGCACCGATGAAGGGAAAATGTGTCAGCATTAAGGAGGTTCCGGATCCGACCTTCGCTGAGGAAATCCTCGGTAAGGGCATTGCTGTGATCCCGCAGGACGGACATGTTTACGCTCCGGCAGACGGCAAGATCAGTACCGTATTTCCGACCGGTCATGCGGTAGGCATTACGACTGCAGATGGTGCAGAAATTCTGATCCATATCGGTCTGGATACTGTAGAATTAAAAGGTGAGCCCTTTGAACAGAAGGTAAAAGAGGGTCAGGATGTGAAAAAGGGCGATCTGCTTGTCGTTGCAGATCTGGACAAGATCAAAGCGAGTGGAAGAGAAACGATCACACCGATGATCATTTGCAATTCTGATGCATATGAGCAGGTAGAAACCTTTACCGGCAAGGACGTGGAAACAACAGATGCGGTTATGAAGCTGCATCCTGCAAAATAAATGTTCAAAGAGGATGATGAAATGGTAGTTTGTCAGGGAAAAAGCGTTCTGAAGGGAATTGCGATCGGGAAAATTTACCTTTATGAAAAGCAGGAATATGTCCTGGAGCAGAAGCAGGTTGCTGATGCAGAGGCAGAGGTTGCCCGGTTCGAAGCAGCTAAGGAGACTGCCATCGGACAGTTGGATGACTTATATGAAAAAGCGCTTGCAGAAGCAGGCGAAGAACAGGCGATGATCTTCGATGTGCATAAGATGATGCTGGATGATGGCGATTATCTCGATGCGATCACCGGACTGATCCGGAGTGAAAAGGTCAATGCAGAATATGCAGTGCATACCACAGGAGAGCAGTTCGCAGCAGTATTTGCTTCCATGGATGATGAGTATATGAAAGCGCGCAGCGCAGATGTCAAAGATATTTCCGGACGTGTGATCCGTATCCTGGCAGGCATCGGGGACGGCAGCATTGCTTCGGAGGAGCCGGTGATCTTACTGGCAGATGATCTGACTCCGAGTGAGACGGTTTCTCTTGATAAAAGTAAGATTCTCGCATTTGTAACCCGCAACGGTTCAGCAAATTCCCATACAGCGATTCTGGCACGTTCGATGAATATTCCGGCATTGGTGCAGACCGATGTGGAGCTGTTAAAAGAATACCACGGCATAGATGCAGTTGTAGATGGTCTGGATGGAAAGCTTTATTTGGATCCGGAAGAGGCTGTGCTTGCAGAATTAGTTCAGAAAAAGGAAGCCTGCGGCAGAGAACGTGCGGAGCTTGAAAAGCTGATCGGACTCGATAATGTAACAAGAGACGGTCGAAAGATTAACGTTTATGCGAATATCGGAAGCCCGGAAGATGTGGATAAGGTGCTTTTAAATGATGCAGGCGGTATCGGACTTTTCAGAAGCGAATTTTTGTATCTCGGACGGGAAGACTATCCTTCCGAGGAAGAGCAGTTTGAAATTTACAAAGAAGTATTGAGCCGGATGAAAGGCAAAAAAGTTATCATCCGTACACTTGATATTGGAGCGGACAAGCAGGTGGATTACTTCAAGCTTCCAAAAGAAGAAAATCCGGCGATGGGCTATCGTGCGATCCGTATCTGTTTGGATCGGATTGACGTGTTTAAAACACAGCTCCGTGCAATTTACAGAGCGTCCGTTTATGGTACTGCAGCCATCATGTTCCCGATGATTATCTCAGTTAAAGAGATCCTTCGAATCAAAGAGATCGTGGAAGAGGTTAAGGCAGAGCTGACAGCGGCAGGAATTGAGATTGCACCAGTTGAATTGGGTATTATGGTAGAGACACCTGCAGCAGTCATGATCAGTGAAGAGCTGGCAAAGGAAGTATCCTTCTTCAGTATCGGTACAAACGACCTGACGCAGTACACTTTGGCGATCGACCGTCAGAACCAGAGCCTTGATACCATTTATGATTCCCATCATCCTGCAGTGCTTCGGATGATCCGGATGACGATCGAAAATGGTCATAAAGGCGGCGCGTGGGTCGGCATCTGCGGAGAACTTGGAGCAGATACGACGCTGACAAAGACCTTTGTGGATATGGGGATTGACGAATTGTCCGTTTCCCCGACCTATGTACTGGGGCTTCGCAAGGCGATTCGGGAAATTTGAAAATAATAGAATGCATGCGCTCTGCGAGTATTCTATTGTCATGAATAAAAGCAATGCCGCACATAAATTTCTGAAGCGGCACTGCAAAGAGAATAAGAAGTGACCACAGGAGGAACAGAACATGACACAGTTTTCTTACACAATTCAGGATGAGCTCGGTCTTCATGCAAGACCGGCAGGGCTCTTGGCAAAGGAAGCCGCAAAGTTTAAAAGCACCGTTACGGTAGAAAGCGGCGCAAAAAAGGGAGATGCAAAGAAGATCATGTCCCTGATGATGCTGGGCGCAAAGAAAGAGCATACACTTTCCTTTACTGTAGAAGGAGAGGATGAAGAAGCCTGCGCAGCAGCGCTGGAAGCGTTTTTAAAAGAAAATTTATAAATCGATAACGCTGACAGTTTTCTAAAGTATTCGTTAAGGTGTGTACCTTTATGAATAAATCCGCGGCCAGGGCGGAAACCACAGTGCAGAAAGAATCTGCATTGTATTAAACAAGAAGGGGGTAACTTTTATGAAATGGTTACAGAAACTTGGTAAGGCTTTAATGCTTCCGGTAGCTTGCCTTCCCATTTGCGGTATCCTGATGGGTATCGGTTATTTACTTTGTCCGTCCACCATGCAGGGTGGTGACGTAGTTGGCTTTGCTCAGACACTGGGATTCTTCCTGGTAAAAGCAGGCGGAGCTTTGATCGATAACATTGCGATCCTGTTCGTTATCGGTGTTGGTGTCGGCATGTCCGATAAAAATGATGGCACCGGCGGCCTGGCAGCTCTGGCTTCCTGGCTGATGATGACAACTCTGCTTTCCACAGGCGTGGTTACAACCATCATGCCTTCTATGGCAGAAAAAGAAAGCGCTATGCTGGCATTTGGAAAAATCGCGAACCCTTTCATCGGTATTTTAGCTGGTGTGATCGGTTCTACCTGCTACAACAAGTTTAAGAGCACGAAGCTGCCTGACTGGCTGGCATTCTTCTCTGGCAAACGTTGTGTAGCGATCATCGCAGGCGTTATTTCCATCGTTGTTTCTGCAGTGCTGCTGTTTGTATGGCCTCTGATCTTCGGTGGTCTGGTAGCTCTTGGTGAGGGTATTGTAGGCCTTGACGCTGTAGGTGCAGGTATCTACGCATTCTTAAACCGTCTGCTGATCCCTGTTGGTCTGCATCATGCATTGAACAACGTATTCTGGTTTGACACCATCGGCCTTGGCGATCTGTCCCACTTCTGGGCAGGTGAGACCAGCGCAGACGTAAGCTGGAGCCTTGGTATGTACATGTCCGGTTTCTTCCCTTGTATGATGTTTGGTGTTCCCGGTGCAGCGCTGGCTATGATCCAGACTGCAAAGAGCACGAAGAAGAAAGTTGCAATCGGTCTGGTTGGTTCCGCAGCTCTGTGTGCATTCATCTGCGGCGTTACTGAGTCTTTTGAATTCGCATTCATGTTCCTTGCACCCGGTCTGTATGTTGTATACGCTCTGCTGTACGGCATCTTCACCGTAATCACTGTTTTAGTTGGCTTCCGTGCAGGCTTCTCCTTCTCCTCAGGCGCAACAGACCTTCTGTTCTCTGCATCCCTGCCGGCAGCAGCAAATACCTGGATGATCATTCCTCTGGGCATTGCAGCATTCGTTGTATTCTATCTGGTATTCCGTTTCGCGATCGTGAAGTTTGATCTGAAGACTCCTGGCCGTGAGGATGATGATACAGAAGCTGAAAAGCAGGTTGTTCTGGCAAATAACGACTACACCAAGGTTGGTGAGATCGTGCTGGAAGGTATCGGCGGCAAGGATAACGTTGTCAGCCTGGATAACTGCATTACCAGACTTCGTTTCGAAATCAAGGATTACACCAAGGTTGACGAGAAGAAGATCAAATCTGCAGGCGTTGCAGGCGTTATCCGCCCCAACAAGAACAATGTTCAGGTTATCGTCGGAACCAAGGTTCAGTTTGTAGCAGACGAAATCCAGAAGATGCTGTAAAACATTTTTACAGTACAGGAATTATCGTTTACATTCTTATCGAAGGGAAAAGCCCTCCATTCGATAGATACAGGAAATTAAATATTGACAGTGCCCTGCGGCACGAAAAACCTGGCACATCGGAGGCTCCTCGCAAGAGGGGCTTCCGATTCTTTTTCAAAACAGCGGAATGTTCTTAAAGCGTACCTTCTGGTGTTTTACAGCCGCAGGATCTGCACATTTGGTTTCCCGACACAGCCCAGGCGCGTGTGAACTGTAATCTTATGAGTGAACCTGGGACAATTATTTTTTTAAAACAATTGAGAAAAAAGTCGGGATGTATTAGAATGAATAGAGTAGCCGGAGAGGTTCCAGCACAAAATATATTATCAGAAACGGGAGAATAAGCGATATGAGAATTATCAAAACCAAAGATTATAACGATATGAGCAGAAAAGCTGCAAACTATATTGGTGCACTGATCATCAACAAGCCTGACTGCGTACTGGGTCTGGCAACCGGTTCCACACCGATCGGCACATACAAAAATCTGGTAGCTGGCTATGAAAATGGCGACTACGATTTCTCCAACGTAAGAAGTGTAAACCTGGATGAGTACAAGGGCCTGCCCAAGGAGAACGAGCAGAGCTATTACTACTTCATGCATGACAATCTGTTTTCTCATGTAAATATTGATCCTGCAAACACCCATCTGCCGGACGGCACAGAGCCTGACAGTCAGAAAGCCTGTGAGGAATACAATAAAGTGATCGCATCCATGGGCGGTGTTGATCTGCAGCTGCTGGGTCTTGGACATGATGGACACATTGGCTTCAACGAGCCTAACGACGAGTTCGACAAAGAGACTCACTGCGTAGATTTAACAGAGATGACTATCGAAGCAAACAAGCGTTTCTTCAATTCCATCGACGAAGTTCCGCGTCAGGCTTACACCATGGGTATCGCTACGATCATGCGTGCAAAATGCGTCCTGATGGTTGTCAGCGGCAAAGATAAAGCAGAGATTTTAAAGAAATCCTTCTTTGGACCGATCACACCTCAGGTTCCGGCTTCTATTCTGCAGCTGCATCCGAACTTTGTTCTGATCGCAGATGAGGACGCTCTGTCCGCACTTTAATGCATTCTGTTGTTGAAAATGATAACAGGGTCAAAAATCAGAAAGCCGATGCAGGGTTGCCTGCAGGAGGCTTTCTGAACGTTTGATTTGTCAAAGAAGGAGGCAGGAGGCCATGGTTTTACAGAGCAGAAGAGTTTGGCTGGCAGGACAGTTTGTTCCCGCTCAGCTGGAAGTAGCCGATGGAAAAATCGTAAACGTATATCCTTTTGGGACAAAGACTGCAGATGTGGATTACGGCAATAAGCGGATTGTTCCCGGTTTTATTGACGTGCATACGCATGGCGCTTATGGATTCGATACCAATGACGGCGAGCCGGAAGGTCTGCGCGACTGGATGAGACGGATTCCGGAAGAAGGCGTTACCTCGATTCTTCCGACAACCGTAACGCAGATGCCGGAGGTTCTGACCAAAGCGGTTGCAAATGTCGCAAAGGTTGTGGAAGAAGGCTACGAGGGTGCAGAGATTCTGGGGATCCATTTCGAAGGACCTTATCTGGATATGGAATACAAGGGCGCGCAGCCCCCGGAAGCGATTGCAAAACCGACCGTAGAACAGTTTAAAATGTATCAGGAAGCCGCACATGGCATGATCAAATATATCACGATGGCTCCTGAGCACGATCCGGAATTTGCTCTGACAAAATACTGCAGCCAGAACGGTGTAGTAGTCAGCATGGGACATTCCAGCGCGTCGTATGAGCAGGCGCTGATGGGAATCGCCAATGGCGCGATGAGCATGACACATGTATACAACGGCATGACGCCTTATCATCACAGAAAGCCCGGATTGGTCGGAACCGCGCTGCGCGTCCGCGATATTTACGGTGAGATCATCTGTGACGGCTGTCATTCCCATCTGGCTGCACTGAATAACTTCTTCACCGCGAAAGGAAGAGATTATTCCATTATGATCAGTGATTCCCTGCGTGCAAAGCACTGCCCGCCCGGCGGTAATTATGAGCTTGGCGGGTATCCGCCCCCGAATGGGGGGGGGGGGGGTGGGAGGGGGGGGAGGGGGTGCCATAAGAGCTCCGAACAGGACTACA
>ERZ780025.932-NODE-932-length-10136-cov-1.850709_pt1 | contig 10136 bp, 5 predicted proteins | sample MGYA00511862_ERZ780025 | MGnify/ENA primary metagenome ERZ780025 (study PRJEB29588, sample SAMEA2156186) | human gut metagenome | biome: human gut; feature: human-associated habitat; material: faeces | place: Denmark | collected 2008/2010 ...
GTGCTCTTATTAAAATCAGACCAAGGATAGATTGTCGACAGCTTCACCCTCGATGGGTCATTAATTATAAGCAGCTTCGCAAAAAATGAACGTCCGGATATCTCCACAAGCTCTATACCGTCAATATCAAACTCTTGATTCCCGTTATTCTCGTCAATCGTCCGTAACTCAATCAGATCCGGATTGACGTCCTCCTCAGTCTTACCCATGCCATTCCTGTCTGTTATGGCAAGAATCTCATCCTCACTGAAATACCATGAGGCAAGGAATTTCATCTGACCTGTCTCAAGAATGGTTGACACAAAAAGGTCTCTTGCCGCCTTGGAAGGACCATGGCATATTGTCCACAGGGTAAAATATGCCCCCGCAAATGTGACTGCCACAAATGTCAATATACAAAGACATACCCTGAGACAGATTTTCAGAGGCTTATTTTCCTTCTTTGTGTTTTTCTTCACGTTATTTCTGCGTACCTTTTTATCGGCTTTATTATCCGCAGATGCATTATTTTTATTTATCACAGGCTTATTTTTAGCACTGCTTTTATGGCTTTATTTCTCGTCCATATTGACGTCTAACAGTTCGATATCGTCTTTCATTTATCCTCCTTAAATACCCATCTGTGCTGTATCTGAAAGCTTATGACAAACAGCACCACATCGACAATCAGCTTTAAGACAACCTCAAGAAATGAGCCTGCCCTGCACAGGTAGCTGAGCAGATATACAAGTCCATAGGAGGCTGCCGTCTGGAAAACACATAATGTATAATAGCGCACCAGCGAACGTCCTACGGAGGCATTTGATTTGAATACAGCCTTTTTGTTCATCGTGTAATTGCACATCGATGAAACGGCCCTCGCAGATACGGTAGCTATCAGAAGTCTAAGTCCTCGTTCCAGCTTTTCTCCAATCAGAAAGACCAGAAGGGCGTATATACCATAGTCGATAACAAACGATGTCCCTGAGCTTAACATGAATTTGAATATAATCTTATATATCTTAAGCGAATCCTTAATCGGATGAAAATGCGTTGAGGCATTGTCATCAAGATAGACTGTCTCTATCCTGACCTCCTCCATGCCGATATGATTTCTCTTTATGGCAAAGAGCATCTGCGTCTCATACTCGAAGCGTTCGCCCTCAACCTCACACATAAGAGGAAGATATTTGTATGGGATCGCACGCAGTCCTGTCTGCGTATCAGTTATTTTTATTCCGCAGAAAATTCTGAATACAAGACTTGTGCTCACATTTCCCACCCTGCTCTTCCACGGCACATTATCCTGTGAAAAATCACGGCAGCCGAGTATGACCTTATCCTTACACTCAAGCATTTTGCACGCACACGCTTTTATGTCCCTGACAGTGTGCTGATTGTCTCCATCAACCGTGATTACCCCTGCCGAATCCTTTCTGTTATTAACAACATAAGAGAAGGCCGTTTTAAGCGCCCTTCCCTTTCCCTTGTTGACCTCGTGTACCAGCAGTGTAACCTCCTTATGCAGACCTGCCTGACGGAAGGGCTCAAGATGAGCCTCATCGCTTCCGTCATTTACAAGTACAATGTCCTTAAAGCCTGCCTCTAGCAGTCCATCCACCACTTTATTAAGCTTATCGTCCGGATTAAGTGACGGGAGTACTATTGTCACCTTACTAAAATCATTATTCATACACCTTATGCCCTATCCTTTTTATGGTACGCACTGTCACACTATCCTCTAAGATGTGAAAGACGCTCCTTAACCTGCTCCATCATCTGTGTATATTTCTCAAGCTTATCCTTCTCCTCCTGAAGCTTTGCAGCCGGGGCTTTGCTTACGAAGCGCTCATTTGAGAGCATGCCGTTAACTCTTGCAAGCTCTCCGTTAAGTCTCTTCTCCTCATTTTCAAGGCGCTCGATTTCCTTTGCAATGTCTACAAGCTCTGCAAACGGCATGTAGATTGTTCCGTTAGGTATAACAACCGATACCGCATCCGAATCAATTCCGTTCTTATTATCCTGTACGATAACCTCGCTTGCATAGCCAAGCGCTGCAAAGAATACCCTTCCGTTCTCAAATATACTTCTAAGAGACTCCTCTGCGGATACAACGTATACCTTTGCCTTGCGGCTTGGAGCAACATTCATGGAGGTTCTTGTATTTCTTATTCCTCTTACAGCCTCCTTGATTGTCTCGATGGCATTCTCCTCAACAGGGAAGCTGAACTCTTCCTTATATACTGGCCAGTTGGAAATCATAATCGACTCCTCCCCGTCCTGAAGGTTGCAGAAAATCTCCTCTGTTATGAACGGCATATATGGATGGAGAAGCTTGAGCGACTCTATAAGAACTGTCTTTAGTGTATAAAGTGCGGCAGCCTTGGTTGTGTCCTCATCATTGTACAGACGTGGCTTAACCATCTCGATATACCAGTCACAGAACTCCTCCCAGATAAAGTCATAAATCTTGCCTACTGCAACGCCAAGGTCGAAGTTCTCCATGTTCTCTGTGACATCCTTTGCAAGTGTATTTAACTTGGAAAGAATCCACTTGTCGGCAGGTGTGAGCTCATCAAGGCTTACAGCCTTTGCCTCAGCCTTATCAAGGTTCATCATAATGAATCTTGAAGCATTCCATACCTTATTTGCGAAATTACGGCTCGCCTCAACTCTCTCCCAGTAGAAACGCATATCATTTCCCGGTGCATTTCCTGTTACAAGTGTAAGTCTCAAAGCGTCCGCGCCGTACTTATCAATAACCTCAAGAGGGTCAATTCCGTTTCCAAGAGACTTGCTCATCTTGCGTCCCTGTGAATCCCTCACAAGTCCATGGATGAGAACATTCTTAAACGGAACCTCTCCCATGTGCTCAAGTCCTGAGAACATCATTCTTACAACCCAGAAGAATATGATATCATAGCCTGTTACAAGCACATCTGTAGGATAGAAATACTCAAGCTCAGGTGTCTTTTCAGGCCATCCAAGTGTTGAAAACGGCCATAAGGCTGATGAAAACCATGTATCAAGTGTATCCGGGTCCTGTCTCATAGGCTTGCCGCACTTAGGACATACTGCGCTGTCCTCCTTGGTGACAACCATCTCACCGCACTCATCGCAGTAGAATGCAGGTATTCTGTGTCCCCACCAGAGCTGACGTGAGATACACCAGTCCTTGATTCCCTCTAACCAGTGGAAATATGTCTTGTCAAAATGCTCAGGCACGAACCTGGTATCACCCTTCTTCACCGCCTCGATTGCCGGCTCTGCAAGCTCCTTCATCTTTACAAACCACTGCTTTGAAACTCTCGGCTCAACGGTTGTATGGCAGCGGTAGCATGTACCTACATTATGGCTGTAGTCCTCAATCTTTACAAGAGCACCCTCCGCCTCAAGGTCCTTTACTATCGCCTCTCTCGCCTCATAGCGGTCCATTCCTGCGTACTTAGGATAATCGTCAACAATCTTCGCATCCTCTGTCATAACATTGATGACAGGAAGATTATGTCTTAATCCAACCTCGAAATCGTTAGGGTCATGTGCAGGTGTAATCTTTACAACGCCTGTACCAAACTCCATCTCAACATACTCATCCGCAATAATCGGAATCTCTCTGTGAACGATAGGAAGAATAACTGTCTTTCCTACCATATCCTTGTAGCGCTCATCGTCAGGATTTACCGCAACCGCTGTATCGCCAAGCATTGTCTCAGGTCTTGTGGTTGCCATCTGGATATATCCGCTTCCGTCTGAGAGTGGATATCTCAAATGCCAGAAATGTCCTGCCTGCTCCTCGTACTCAACCTCAGCATCAGAAATGGATGTAAGGCACTTAGGGCACCAGTTGATTATTCTCTCGCCCTTATATATCTGTCCCTTGTTATAGAGATTTACGAAAACCTCCTTCACAGCCTTAGAACAGCCCTCGTCCATTGTAAAACGCTCTCTGTCCCAGTCCGCAGACGAACCGATCTTCTTTAACTGGCTCACGATTCTTCCGCCGTACTCAGCCTTCCAGTCCCATGCGCGCTTTAGGAATGCGTCTCTTCCAAGCTCTTCCTTGGTAACGCCTTCCTTTCTCATAGCCTCAACAATCTTAGCCTCGGTTGCTATGGAAGCGTGGTCTGTTCCCGGAACCCAGAGTGCCTCATAGCCCTGCATTCTCTTAAATCTGATTAAAATATCCTGAAGTGTGTTGTCAAGTGCATGACCCATGTGGAGCTGTCCTGTGATATTAGGCGGCGGCATGACAATAGTAAAAGGCTTCTTATCCCTGTTTACCTCAGTGTGAAAATACTTATTGTCAAGCCACTTCTGATACAGACGTCCCTCAATCTCGGAAGGGTTGTAATTTTTTTCAAGTTCCTTTGCCATCTTTTTATTCTCCTTTTTATGTGTGCGGAGAGTTCTGCCCTGATAAAAATATATTTACCAAAAACAAAACCCTCCGCAGAAAAATAGTCTCTGCGAAGGGCGATTATACTTACCGCGGTACCACCTTCATTGACTTATAAAAAGTCCTCTCTGTCACGGCGCGAACTGCTTCGTACACCATGTCTGTTCTTGTAACGGGAACAACTCCGCCATCAGCTAATCGCACATCGTCCATTATATGTACGTGTGTCTTTCACCGATGAAGCTCAGAAGCTACCTTCCCATACAGCAATATCCGAAAACGCTTCCAGCAATGATGATCTCACATGCTATGCGTATAACATAACCTGATATGTTCATTCACTGCGTTCCCTCTCTGTAGGATTGCACTATGGTACTCCTCTTCGTCACAGCCTTTAACATATACTTAATATATACGTTTTTCTAAGGTTTTGTCAACCTGTATATTGCTTTTATTTATATTTTTATTCCTGTCCTTCAGTACGAAATACATCAGAATACCGAATGCAGCACCTAAAAGAACCATTCTCACCCATAATCTCTCAAGAATATTCTTCTCCTTGTTAATTGTAAGCTTCAATGTCTCAACTGCGACAGGTTCACCGTCCTCATCCACTTCATCCCCCAGAAGCTCAAACCAGAAGTTATAGCTTCCGCCCGGAAGATTCTCATAAAAGATATGTTCAAGCTCACTTAGACGAACCGTTGTATAGGCTTTATCCACACCCGGCATTATATACCTGACATAAGGATCCTGATTGGAGAAATTGAGAACTGAGCACAGGATATCAATCTGCTCTGCATCCTTTGTGAGGCTTAGCTCATACTCATTCCCACCTTTCTCGACAAGCTCACCTAATCTCTTGTCAACGCGCACGCTCTGAATCATCAGCTTGAGCGACGATATGTCGAATCCCCTCGCCGTATCAATGTATGAATATATCTTTTTTCCACATGGAAGATACAATCTTCCGGCCTCGTTCATAAAGCAGCTGCCGGACTCCGTAAGTTCACCGAAAAATCCCGCATTCTCATCATACATCTCATAAGCGGCTGTGACATTGTCATCCACCCCTGCGAAAATATTGTCAAGCTCTATAATAAAGAATGCTGTCTTACAAACCACATACAGCTTATTATCCCTTATAAAAACAGCTTTGCATTTCTGATTTTTCAAAGCTTCCGGCATATTCTCCGGCACAGACACCTTCTTACCATTGTAGAATGCAACTCCGTTGTCCGTTGCCACAAAGAAGCCCTCCTGATATGCCGCCATATCATTCACATTCTTAGAAGGCAGTCCGTAATTCTCATCGATATTTGCCTCCAGCTTTCCATCAGCAAATACGAATATTCCGGCTCCATGGCTTGCGATGTAGAGCTTCTCCTGTGTCTGCCTGCCAAAGCTTCCGTATATCACTGACGCAGCCTCCGTGTTATACATTCCCATGGTCTTATCGTAGACGGCAGCTGCATTTTTTCCGTCATACACAATGCAGCCGTCATCGGGAAGGACATACAACATACCATCAACAACCTGAAGCCTGCTTATCTTAGCGGCATCCACAACCAATTCTCCGCTCTCAGAATATACACCCTGTCCGTACACAGCTACATGCTTGCTGCCGTTATAGGATATAATATCTGTTATTCTTCTGCTGCTGAAGCTGTCCGTGAAGGAATTGCTGATATTCCTTCTGTCACTCATATCAATCGCTGCTATCCCGCTGTCCGTCGCAGCATAGAGTATTCCGTCCTCCTCAAGTACAGCGTTTATGACATCCGTATCAAGCCCCGTGCGCGCAAGCTCATCCGTGAACTCAGAGCTTCGCAGAAGAAGCACTCCTCTCTTTGATGAGCTTATCCAGTAGTTGCCCTGATAGTCCGTCATAATATCGGTAAAGCCGCTTTCAAAGCCGTCAAATTCACAAGTGTAATAAGGGCAGCTCTCCAACGCAGGTGCAGCTCCGGAGCCAAGATAAAAATACCCTATCTGCCCATCGGTGAGCACCCACAATCTGTTGCCATAATCATAAAAAAGCCTGTTTATACCCGACACATCGCCGGACATACCTATCTTATACAAATCAACCCACAGCTTTACCCCCGCTTCAATATCATTTTCAACTATGACCGCCATATCCATGCCGGAGGCTCCGACAACGAAATAGCCGTCCACATAGCACACCTGCGCTTTTCCGGAATACGGAAGCTTGATTTTTCCAACCTGCACAGAGTCCTTTAAGAAAACCATGTCACCATTGACCGTGACTGCGGCGTTTAGCTTCTCCCCAGAGGCAACCGAGGTAACATAGTAATACTCCTCACCCACAAGCTCAGTAATCGTATACCCACTTGCCGGATTTATAGTAATCATGTTTTTCAGGGTACCAACATATATTACATCGTCATTTCCCTGTGCAATGCTTGTAGCATAATTAGAAGCATGTTCACTCACATCATCAAAATGCTGAAAACGGCTTCCAAGGTATATGGCTCCGCCATACGTTGTGGTGGCAAACCCCACGCCTCCATCCTTGGTTGTAATCATATCATTCACACCATCAAAATGATAAAATGAACCATATTCGGTAAATTCATTTCCATCATAAGCAACCAGACCCTCGTCCGTTCCTATCCAGACTATTCCATCACTTGTCTGTGTCATTGAGCTTACCTTGTTGGACATAAGCCCTGTTGTTGTGTTGTATATTGTCCGGCCATATTTTTCCCACGCGATATGTCCACTGTCATCCGCAGCTCCCTGCACTGCTGCTGCCCTGCCCGTACCGCCTCCGGCATCATCGGCTCTCACCGTGCCGGAGGTAAACGGCAGACCAAGGGACACCATAACCGCCAAAGCTATCGCCGGCATGCTCTTTATTCTTCTCATATACGATATCTCCTTACAAATCGGCACATCCATAGCGATTGGCAATTTCTAAAATATCGTTCGCATACTGTGGATTGTCCTTCGCAAATTCAGCAATATTCTTCTTCGCTTCATCAATCTTCTTGATGTTAAATTCAATCTGCTCTCTAAGCTTCTGTCTGCGCACATTGAGATTATGCCTTACCTCTACCATTTCCTTTGGATTATACAGCGCTTCAAGCTGGTTCTGCCATATCTCCGCATCATGCATGCCGATTCCGGCAAGTATTACGGTAAGCTGGTCTGTCGCTCTGCCAAGCATTCCTGTCGTCCGCGCGTATCTTTCGCGCTCCTTCTTGTCATCGAGGTACATTTCATACGCGTTGGCAAAATCGTAAGAATTCTTGACACCGTACTTTGCGTACTGGTACTCTATTGTATTTACTGTGTTTATATACTTTATCTTGACCTTATTCTGTAACATAATAGCCCTGTTAAGCTTCTTCTCGGACAGCTTCATGGTGTAGACCGCGTTGCGGTTTAACACAAACATAAATACAATAAATACCGTCATTATAAAAAGCATCACCGTAAGCAGATAATTATCCCCGGAAGGAACAATCTTTCCCGACACTCCCATATAAATAAGAATTGCAATAATCGCTGCAACGCCGATTATAGAAATATTTTTGACATTATGGCGGCGGTTTACACAATTTTCTATATCTTCCCTCAGCCCCATCTTCTCGCCTTCAAGCATGCTCAGATCCTTGCGCACCATCTGGCAGTACTGCTCATCGTTCTGAAGTCTTCTAAGGGCATCCTCAAGCTCATCCTCATGTGCACTGTAGTAGGCATATTTAGTGGCAGAAAGACGTCTTTTCTTATTGCGGCTGACAACCCGCTCCCTGTTGAGACTGGACATATCCTCCGCAGTCTCGGCAATAAGCTTCCTAGGCTCATCCTCAAGCTCATCAAGAAGCTGTATGTCATTCAAATGCTCCGTCACAGAGGCATACTCCCTCTTTGCCTCCTCAATATAATTGTTCGATTCCACAATCTGCTCGCACTGCGAATTGACAAACTGTATACGCGATACCTCGTCAAACATACTATTATTTACTTCGTCATCCTTAAGTATCTCCTGCATATCCATATCGGATATGTCATATCCTTCGCTGCTCTTTTTCTTCTTTTTCTTTCCAAATAAGCCCATTTTATTCCTCACTTATATATTACCTGATATACTCAAGATACTCCTGTTTCCATTCCGCCGCAAGCGCCTCACAGTCCGGCAGGCTCTCTGCTGCGTCCACCTGTCCGTCAATGGACAGCTTCGCAAGCTCATATGCCAGCTGCCGGCATTTTTCCGAGGCTTCATTTTCATTAAGCTCATACGCCTTTTCAAAGCATGCACCGGCAGCTTCAAAATCAAACAGCTGCGCATAAGCATTTCCCATATTGTGCAGCACATTTCCCCAGAAGACCCTGTCCTCCGGCATAATCTCCCGTGGCTTCCCGGACACAATATTTCCATAACAGTTAAGCGCTCTTAAATATCTTTTATTTTTAAGGTAGCTGTCCGCTCTCGCCTTCATTCTCTCAAGCGGATTCTGTGTATCTAACCTTTCAAGCAGCTCCTTTATTTTCTCTATCTCTCTGTCCGAATAAAAATCTACATATCCAAGAACCGTGAGCACCAGCTCTGACAGCTGCGCATGTCTCTCCTTCAAATTGCGAAGCCGCTGTGCCAGCTCCGGTTCCTTTATGCTCCGCTCAATAAATACGAATAAATCCTCGCAGAAAAAATCTGCTCCCACAAGGTATATGTCATTATATAGAAAATAGCTTATCTCCTCTATTGAATATACATTTACATCCGCACCCTCGATGTAATACGGAACCTTCGAATATTCACTTCTGCAAAGAATCATTCCACTCATAACAATATATCCTCTTTTATCGTCTTCCCACTGCTCCTTACAAACTCTCCGAAGCCCTTGTCCTCAACAGTGAGATGACAGCAGGCCTCATCCGTGAACTCAAGCGTTATGTTAATTCTCGAAGCCTTATCATCCCTTACCGGGAAATCGGTGAGCGGTATTTTTATCAGCTTCTTTTCTTTTCTTCCGACCGGTGATAAGAATATCTCTATCTCCCGGCAGTCATCCACTATAAAGTCATACGAGCAGCCCGCCTTGTACCAGTTCACGCCCGGGCGCACAAGACGCAGAATCTTGTCCACGCCTCTGTCGCAGATTTTCATTTCTATGCCCGACGAAATTCTCTCGTTACAGCACACGATGAAGTCCTTAAATCTCTCACCGACGCTCATTTCATACGCCTGATAGCATGCGCCCTTCACATAAAGATTCTGTCCTGCAAATGCCCTTCTCTTACTGCACACAAAATTGATAAAGCGCTGACACGAAAATTCTCCCTCAAAGCCCTCGCCCGTCAGGTATACGGTTGATATAAGCTTGCCCTCAAACAATTCCTTTGCCTTTTTTAACAGTGTCCCCTCAAGTTCATCCTTATCGGTTGAATATCCGACTTCATCCCGCAAATCAAGGCGCTCCGACATGACAATCGTACTTCCGCAGCAGGGGGCAGCTGCCATACGGCAGTAGGTCAACCCCTGCCTTGCGTAATCAAAAACCACATTATCTTTTTTCCACAGTTCTTGTTTCTGACACATTGCATAATAGACAAAGGCTTCGACATGACTTGAATAAATTATCTTATCCCTGGATATTCCCATAAGCTCTACCGCTTCATCAATAACATCCAGTGTCGGCTTAGTGTACTCATCTATGGTAATACATATCCTGTCCGGTTTTTCATCCCCGCCAAAGCTTTCTTCCGCTGATTGAAGCAAAAAAGTAAGGTA
>ERZ780025.938-NODE-938-length-10108-cov-3.098677_pt1 | contig 10108 bp, 10 predicted proteins | sample MGYA00511862_ERZ780025 | MGnify/ENA primary metagenome ERZ780025 (study PRJEB29588, sample SAMEA2156186) | human gut metagenome | biome: human gut; feature: human-associated habitat; material: faeces | place: Denmark | collected 2008/2010 ...
CGGCAATAATAAACTGGTCGGGATAGTTTTCCTTGATGTATTTTACTGTTTTCTCAAATGCGATCCAGCCCTTCACGCCCATACTTTCGTAAAAAGCGAGATTAGGTTTGTAAGCGATACACAGATCGGCTGTTGCGTCGATAATCGCTTTGTTGAATGCGAAGATCGGATCTTCTTCTGACAATAGATGCTGCGGGATCTTCTTTATATCTGTATCGAGCCCCACGCAAAGGAAGGACTGCTTCTTCTTGATGTTTTCGAATAATTGCTGCTTGTTCATGTTGTTACGTGTAAAAAATTAGTCTAAAAATGATGTTATAGTTCAGACTCTTTCAGTCGTTCAGCGTTCTCGGCCACGATCAGCTGATCGAGGCATCCTTGTATATCCCCATCCATAAAGGCTGAAAGATTATAAATCGTGTAGTTGATGCGATGGTCGGTGATGCGTCCCTGCGGATAATTGTAGGTACGGATCTTCGCCGAGCGGTCGCCGGTGGAAACCATCGTCTTACGTTTGTTAGCAATGTCATCCAGATATTTCTGGTGTTCCTTGTCATATATAAACGAACGCAGGCGCGTGAGGGCGCGTTCCTTGTTCTTCGGCTGGTCGCGCGTTTCGGTACATTCGATGAGAATTTCCTCTACGACGCCCGTATTCGGGTTCTTCCAGTTATAGCGCAGGCGTACGCCGGATTCCACCTTATTTACGTTCTGACCGCCCGCACCGCCGCTTCGGAAGGTATCCCATTTGATTTCTCCCTCGTTGATGACTACATCGAACTCTTCGGCTTCGGGCAGCACCGCCACGGATGCGGCGGATGTGTGTACACGTCCCTGTGTTTCGGTGGCAGGCACGCGTTGTACGCGATGGACGCCCGATTCATATTTCAGCGTGCCATATACGTTGTCTCCCGTTACGGAGCAGATGATTTCCTTGAAACCGCCGGCTGCGCCCTCGTTGGCGCTGGATATATCCAGTCTCCAGCCTTTTGCTTCACAATACTTGGTGTACATGCGGAAGAGGTCGCCTGCAAAAATGGCGGCTTCGTCTCCACCTGCACCACCGCGGATTTCGAGAATGGCGTTGCGGCTGTCCTGCGGGTCGGCAGGGACAAGCAGGAGCTTTATCTCTTCTTCCAGTTCAGGCTGGCGTGCCTGGCAGGCATCAAGTTCTTCGCGTGCCATTTCACGCATCTCGGCGTCGGTTTCGTTGGCGATGATTTCTTTGGCTTCCTCGATGCCGTTCAGTACCTGCATGTACTCTTTGCGGGCATTCATCAGGTCGCCCAGTTCTTTGTACTCTTTGGTGAGTTTGACGTAGCGCTTCTGGTCGGCAATTACCGCCGGGTCGGTAATCAGTGTGGACACTTCTTCGAAGCGGGCAACGAGGCCTTCCAGTTTCTCTAATATGGTGTTGTTATCTGCCATTTAATTAAAGTGGTAATGTTACGAGATGACAAGTCGGCATTAATATCTGAACTCTCCGAATTCACTCTTGATAATCAGTTCTTTCTTATCGCTCTCTTCGATACGTCCTACAATCTGTGCATCGATGTTGAAGCTTTTGCTGATGGCAATCACTTCTTCCGCATGCTCAGGAGAAAGATATACTTCCAGACGGTGTCCCATATTGAATACCTTGTACATTTCGCTCCAGTCCGTATCGCTTTGCTCCTTGATGGTCCTGAACAGCGGCGGAACGGGGAAAAGGTTGTCTTTAACAACGCGGCAGTTATCTCCGACAAAGTGCAGCACTTTGGTCTGCGCACCGCCGGAGCAGTGTACCATACCGTGAATTTCGGGACGGAGCGCATCGAGCAGTTTCTTAACCACCGGCGCATATGTACGGGTGGGAGAGAGCACCAGCTTTCCGGCATCCAGCGGACTGCCTTCCACGCTGTCTGTCAGTTTCAGCTTTCCGCTGTATACCAGTTCGTCGGGTACGGCTTTGTCATAGCTTTCCGGATATTTCTCCGCCAGATATTTGGCGAATACGTCGTGGCGGGCGCTGGTAAGCCCGTTGCTGCCCATACCGCCGTTATACTCTTTTTCGTAAGTGGCTTGTCCGCAAGAGGAGAGGCCTACAATCACGTCTCCCGGACGGATATTGGCATTGTCGATAACATCCGAACGCTTCATGCGGCAGGTTACCGTAGAGTCAACGATGATGGTACGCACCAGGTCGCCCACATCGGCGGTCTCACCACCGGTGGCATATACGCCTACGCCCATTTCGCGGAGTTCGGCAAGCAGTTCGTCCGTACCGTTGATGATGGCGGAAATCACTTCTCCGGGCACAAGCAGCTTGTTGCGTCCGATGGTGCTCGATACCAGGATATTGTCCACAGCACCTACACAGAGCAGGTCGTCGATGTTCATAATCAGCGCATCCTGTGCGATGCCTTTCCAGACGGAGAGGTCGCCTGTCTCTTTCCAGTACATGTAGGCCAGACTGGATTTTGTTCCTGCGCCGTCGGCGTGCATGATATTACAATACTCAGGGTCACCGCCCAGGATGTCGGGGATGATTTTGCAGAAAGCCTGCGGGAATATACCTTTGTCGATGTTCTTAATGGCGTTGTGCACATCTTCTTTGGATGCGCTGACGCCTCTCATCATATATCGTTGATTACTCATGGGATAATAAGTTTGTTCAATTGAGCACAAAAGTAGTGATTATTTCGCTTATAGCCTTAGCTTTGCGTAAAAAATATCCCCTCATCCGGCATCGTACTTGCAAGTCTGTGCGGGTGCGACACCGGATGAGGGGATATTTGATATTCAATTCCGTCTCTTTAGAACTCTACCTTAGGTGCTTGTTCACTTCCTTCGGCGGCTTCAAAGTAAGCACGCTTCTCAAAGCCGAAAAGACCAGCAAGAATGTTTTTGGGGAAACGGCGGATTGCCGTATTAAAATTCTTCGCCGCATTGTTGAAGTTGGTACGTGCCACGTTGATGCGGTTTTCCGTACCTTCCAACTGGGCTTGGAGCTCCAGGAAGTTCTGGTTGGCTTTCAGGTCGGGATAGTTTTCGGTAATGGCGAGCAGCTTGCCGAGAGCGGAAGTAACCGCGCCCTGTGCTTTTTGGTATTCGGCCAGTTTTTCCGGTGTCAGGTCGTTGGCGTCTACGGTCATCTGGGTGGCCTTGCTACGGGCTTCTACCACACCTTCCAGCGTTTCCTTTTCGTGAGAGGCATATCCTTTGACTGTGTTTACGAGATTCGGTATCAGGTCGGCACGACGTTGATATTGTGTTTCTACGTTAGACCATTGCCCGCTGACGTTTTCGTCCATGGTAACGAGTCCGTTATAACCGCTGACTCCCCAAATGGCGAGAAGGGCTACAACAACAATGATGATAATGGTTGATTTTTTCATACTTCTTTTTTTGTTATTAATGATGCAATCTGAATTGGTTTGTTACAGGAGACGCCCGGCCGTTCCGCTCAGAACCGTGAACCGGCTCCGCCGCCACCGCCCATGCCGCCTCCGAAGCTGCCGCCGCTGAATCCTCCGCCACTGCTGCCGAAGCCGCCTCCTCCGAAAATGACAGGACCGCCGCCACCTCCGCCCCGATAGTTCTCATCGTAAGACTGCTGGCGGCGCACTACTTTATGTCCGCAATTGCGGCAGGTGTAGGTCACATCTTCCGTTTTCACTCCATTGCGGCGTGAGATGAGTATGCTGCTGCTACGTTGCAATTTATGTTGTCCGCAGTTGGGGCATTTGTTGGCAGCGCGTTGGGCAAGGATGCCTATAATAGATGCCACTGCGAGGAAACCGATAAGCCCCAGTAGGATACCTCCTACGGAGAGGTCATCCTCCTCTTCCGTGTCATTCACCATAGTGCCGTCAAGACGTGAACAGACTGCCTTTACACCCGCTACCATTCCAGCATCCCAATTACCGTCTTTCAGATAGGGAATCATGTATTTGGTCTGTATACGTTTGCAGATGGCATCAGGAAGGTCCCCTTCTAAACCGTATCCCGTATAAAACTGGATGCAGCGTTGGTCGGTTACCAGCAGAATGACCAAACCGTTGTTTTTTTCTTTTTTCCCTACTCCCCATTCATTGAGCAGCTGGTGTGAGAAATCAAAACAGTCTTCTTGTCCGATGGACGGGACAACGGCAACTACCGTTTCAATGCCAGTTTGCTGCTCCAATGCATAGAGCATACGGTCTATATTGTCACATGCCTCCGTGGATAGGATTCCGGCTGGGTTGCACACATAGCGTGTCTTGTCCTGAAGGTGTACTTTAGGAATATTCTTAGTGGTGTAGACTTCTTGTGCCTGCAAGGATAAGAGCAGGCATAAGAAGAATGTTATGGAAATAAATCGTCTCATACTACCAATATTTGTTGCGGCGAAGATAGGTAAAATCACATCAATGTATGTATTTTCCTACGAATTTCTTTACATGTTCGGTGTATTCCTGCGGATAATCCTTGTAAGACATAGCATGCGTGGCACCGGGCACAATCCATAATTCTTTGGGTTCGGGCTTGGCTTCGTAGAGGGGATAGACCATCCACGTCGGCACAAAGGTGTCGGCATCGCCGTGGATGAAGAGCATCGGCAAAGTACATTTCTTTACTTGCTCCAAAGCAGAGGCTTCCAGGAAGTCCCATCCGTACTCTTGCCGGCAGAGCCAGTTTGCTGTATGCAGAAGAGGGAAGGCGGGCAGGTTGAACTGTGCTTTCAGTTCTCCGCGAAACTCGTCCCATACGCTTGTGTAGCCGCAGTCTTCTACGAAACACTTGATGAAAGGCTGTTGGTATTGACCATGCTCCACTTCGCCGGATACCATCATGGTGGTGGCGGCTCCCATGGAGATACCGTGCACTACCATCTCTGTGCTGCGGGATGCTACGCTGTCTGTATGGCGGCGCCCGAAGAGTTCGTCGGCGGTTTCGGTCCATTGCAACACGTCGAGCCGGTCTTTCCAGCCCATCTGTGCATGGTTTCCCTCGCTCATCCCGTGCCCGTAGAGGTCGGGCAGCAAGATGTTGAAGTCCATCTCCTTGTTGTACAGATAGCCTATCATCAGCATGCGCACGGCATTATCTGTATATCCGTGTACGATGACTGCTGTTTTTGGGGTGGGGTGGGTGGCGGCAACGTAGAGTGCGTGTAGCGTCTCTCCATGGTCGTTCTCAATGTAGAAGTCCTTCAATGCTCCTACGGTCACCAAACTGTCTACCCACGGTTGCAGTTCGGGATATTGCTCGAACATGAAGTTGTAGGATTCGGCAATGTTGCGACTGCGTGTGATAAGGCCTTCGGGTTTCAGAGCATGCCCCAGCATATAGTACCCTCCGCACAGTACTACGGTGCAGAGGGCAGCCAGACCGAGAATCGAATATTTTATGGTTTTCTTCATTATTTATTCCAAATTTCCCATGCAGCAAAGGCTTGCAGCAGTAACATTTCCAGACCGTTCTTAGTGACGGCTCCTTGTGCCTGGCCTTTCTTCATGAAAAGGGTTTCGTTTGGATTATATAACAAATCATAGAGCAAATGGTTGGGAGTCAGTAGCTCGTAAGGAATGTTGGGGCAGAAGTCCACTTTGGGATACATGCCTACTGGGGTACAGTTGACAATCACTGTGTACTCTTGCATGATTTCCGGTGTCAGTTCTTCGTATGTGAGGTATTTATCCTCTTTCTTGGCGCGTGATACGAAGGAACTTTTTATACCCAGGTTCTCCAGCCCGCGATATACGGCTTTCGATGCACCGCCGGTACCCAAAATCAGGGCTTTCTTGTGTTGTGGTTGCAAAAGTGGTTCTATGGATTGTGTAAATCCTATGATGTCGGAGTTGTAGCCAACCAGTTTCACTTTGCCTTTGGAAAGGCGGATAATCTTAATGACATTGACGGCGCCTATCTTGGCTGTGTCTTTGTCCAGTTCGTCCAGGTAGGGGATGACTTGCTCCTTGTAAGGGATAGTCACATTCAGTCCACAGAGGTTGGGATTTTCCTCGATAACTTCCATGAAATCCTCGATACGTGGAATTTCGAAATTTACATATTCTGCATCAATATTTTCTGCCTTGAATTTCTCATTGAAATATCCGATAGAAAAGGAATGTTTCAACGGGTAACCTATTAAACCGTATTTCTGCATAATATTTTAGTTATTGATTGAACTATATTCGTTTGTTTATGGAGTACATTATTGGTCGGAAGTAGTTGAGGAGGTGATTACCGGTTCTTTGATGATAACAAAACCTCCGAATTGCAATCCGTTATCTTTTCCGTTCAAACAGAACTTTCTGTCGAATACGGGTTTATTTTTTGATTTCCAGATCAGTTTGCTAGAGAAGGTGATGACGTCTTGAGTACCATCGTTCCAGTCTATTATCACTTTTTCGTTATCGAATGTATCGTCGCCATTGAATTCTCCAAAAGTGAGAAAGTATTTGCCAGTTTCAAATTTCATTGTTTGCAGACCGTTGAAGTGTGCAAGGTAAGCTTTGGTTTGGCTTATTGGAACGTCCTTTTCATATATTTTTCCATTATAGATTGCCTTGATTCCTTGCTTGGCAATGTTGCCGGGAGTTTCAGGATTCAACAAATCATTACCTTGAGCATCTTGTACTGCGATATGCAGTTCGATAGGAGCAAAATCCCATATCATATCATCACTTCCCGAATCATCGCAAGCTGTGAAACCGGCAACGCAAAGGAGGGTAATAAATAATAAATAGAGGGTGTGTGTAGCTTTCATAAGGTCTCTTTTTTATATAAGTTTCTTCTTTTTATTTAGTTGCCACATAAAGTGTACATATCCCGAAAGTCAGCCGCTTGAAGTGCACTTCGCTGAAGCCTGCCTTGCGGATTACCTCCTGCATCACTTCTCCCTGCGGGAAGGCGCGAATACTTTCCGGTAGATAGGTGTAGGCGCTGTTGTCTTTCGAAATACATTTACCGAGCAGGGGGATGACAACTTTGGAGTAGATGGTGAACAACTGTTTCATCGGGAAGCGGTCTGGTGTGGAGAGCTCCAGTATGACGAGATGTCCGCCGGTCTTTAGTACGCGGCACATCTCGGACAGTCCCTTGTCCAGCCCTTCGAAGTTGCGGATGCCGAACGCTACGGTCACGGCGTCGAAGCTTTCGTCGGCAAACGAGAGGGAGGTGCAGTCCTCCCGGACAAATGAAATCTTGTTCGAGAGGTGCGCCTGCTTTACTTTTTCACGTCCCACGTTCATCATGCCTTCCGAGATGTCGGTGCCAATCAGGCTATCGGGTTGCAGTTCGCGGCATGCAAGGATGGCGAAATCGCCGGTGCCGGTAGCTACGTCCATAATACGCCGGGGGCGGAAAGGACGTAGGTACTTGATTGCTTTCCTACGCCAGCTGCGGTCGATGCCCATGGATAGGGTGTGATTCAGCTTGTCGTAGGCAGGAGCGATGTTGTCGAACATTTCTTCCACTTGTTCGCTCTTCTTGCCGTCATTACCGTAGGGCTTGATGTGTTCTTGGGGATAGTCCATTTACTTTAAATATTCGGTTACATTCTTTTCAATGCGTTCGGCAATGTTGCTGGTATCTTCCTTTACAAACTTCTCGCCGGTGATGTGTTCGTACAGTTCGATGTAACGTTCGCTGATTGAAGTAACGATTTCGTCGGTCATTTCCGGTACTTGCTGTCCTTCCTTGCCTTGGAAGCCGTTGTCCATCAGCCATTCTCGTACAAACTCCTTGGAGAGTTGCTTTTGCGGTTCGCCGTTGGCAAAACGTTCTTCGTAGCCTTCGGAGTAGAAGTAGCGGCTGGAGTCGGGCGTATGGATTTCGTCCATCAGGTAAATCTTGCCGTCGTGCTTGCCGAATTCGTATTTGGTGTCTACCAGAATCAATCCGCGTTCCGCTGCAATCTCGGTACCGCGTTTGAAGAGGGCCATGGTGTATTGCTCCAATACGGCATATTCTTCGGGTGTGGCAAGACCTTGTGCCAGGATTTCTTCTTTGGAGATGTCGGCATCGTGTTCGCCAATCTCGGCTTTAGTGGTCGGGGTGATGATGGGTTCAGGGAATTTCTGGTTTTCCTTCATCCCTTCGGGCAACTTCACGCCGCAGATTTCACGTACACCGCTCTTGTAGGCACGCCATGCGCTGCCACAGAGGTAACCGCGTACAATCATTTCTACGGGGAATCCTTCACACATCACACCTACCGTCACCATCGGATCGGGTGTAGCCATTTTCCAGTTGGGGCAGATGTCGGTTGTGGCATCCAGGAATTTTGCTGCAATCTGGTTCAACATTTGTCCTTTGAAGGGAATACCTTTCGGCAATACTACGTCAAAGGCTGAGATGCGGTCGGTAGCTACCATGACCAACTTTTCACCATTGATGTTGTACACATCACGAACTTTTCCGTGGTACACGCTTTTCTGTCCGGGAAAGTTAAATTCAGTTGCTGTTAATGCTTTCATCTTTGTAATATTTACGATTTTGAGAATTTACTGTTTCTGTTCAATCTTACTATCGGCTTGTTCGGCTTTGCGTCGTTCACGTTCCGCTTTCGCTTCCTTGTCGAACTTCTCGTAGGCCTCCACAATCTGAGTTACCAACTTATGGCGTACGATGTCTTTCTTGTTCAGCTCCACGAAACTGATGCCTTTTACGCCTTTCAGAATCTTCAGTGCCTGCACCAGACCGGAAGTCTGGGAAGAAGGCAAGTCAATCTGCGTCATGTCTCCCGTGACAATCATCTTGGTGTTCATTCCCATGCGGGTGAGGAACATCTTGATCTGGTGGGTCGTCGTGTTCTGCGCTTCGTCGAGGATGATGACCGCATCGTTCAACGTCCGCCCGCGCATGAAGGCTAGGGGGGCGATCTGGATCACGTTGTTCTCCATGTATTCCTTCAGCTTGGCCCCGGGAACCATGTCTTGCAGGGCGTCATACAGAGGTTGGAGGTACGGGTCGAGTTTGTCCTTCATCTCGCCGGGGAGGAATCCTAATTTCTCACCGGCCTCTACTGCCGGACGGCTTAGGATGATCTTGCGGATTTCTTTGTTTTTAAGTGCTTTAACGGCGAGGGCTATGGCGACGAATGTCTTACCTGTTCCGGCAGGGCCCGTGGCAAAGACGAGGTCGTTTTCTTCGAATGCTTTGACTAGGCGTTGCTGGTTTTCCGTGCGGGCGACGATCGGTTTGCCGTTCATCCCGTGAATGATCAGGTTCTCTTGTTTGGTGATCACCGGGGCTTTGCCTTTGATGATGTCCAGTATGACATCTTCGCTCAGCGAGTTGAATTCCTCACAATATTTTTCTACCTCGCGAATTTTCTTGAGAAAGAGCTCCGATTCGTCTTCGTCTCCTATCACTTTCATCACATTTCCCCTTGCCACAATGCGTAGCTTGGGGAACAATGTCTTGATCAACTGCATGTTGACATTGTTTACTCCGTAGAATATAACCGGGTCTACGCTCTCAAGAATATAAATTCGTTCAATCATTCAATTTGTTTTAGTTTTGCCTTTGTCGCGAGTTTTCTACCACTCTCGTTCAGGCAGACAAAATTAGTAATATTCTTTATGTAAAGATAAATTGTGGGGCATTTTGTTGTCTCTTCACGAAGATTATTTGAACATTTCTTGCAGGTGCCATCCTTCCTGGCGGCAATCCCAAACGGCATGGATTTCGATTAGTTCGTCGGTAACCGTGTAAATCAGCTTGTAATGTTTTTCGACGACAAGGGAACGAAATTCACAATCATATCCTTTCAGTAACGGTTCGATAGGGCCCGCTTGCGGAAAAATGCGTAAAGGTTCGGCAGAATCCAATAGTCTGTTGTATAAACGGATAGCTGCGGTCTGGCTCTTTTTACTGTAGAATCTGTAAATGTTGTCAAGTAAGGCAATGGCGTTATCTGACCAGGCAATATCTATTCGCATAATGGATGCCGTTTACGTAATTCTTCTGTAGTCATATATCGTCCATGTTTAAAATCTTCTCTCGATTTGTTCAACACTTCCTTTAATTCTTCCAGCGTCATCTGTGCCGGATAGCGCGTTTCTTTCTTTTCTGTTGCTATGCTGATCAAATTTTTGATCTGTGTCAACAGTTTTACATCGTCGATCGTTTTCAGTTG
>ERZ780025.943-NODE-943-length-10077-cov-3.464977_pt1 | contig 10077 bp, 6 predicted proteins | sample MGYA00511862_ERZ780025 | MGnify/ENA primary metagenome ERZ780025 (study PRJEB29588, sample SAMEA2156186) | human gut metagenome | biome: human gut; feature: human-associated habitat; material: faeces | place: Denmark | collected 2008/2010 ...
GCTTGGCTCCCTCCTCTTTCACTTTCTTCTGAATGGTCACGACGAAATGCTGTTCGTCGGCTTCCTTCAACACGCCGCTGAGCTTGCGGCCGTCCTTTGCCAGCACTTCCACTTCCTTGCCGATGTGGTTAATGTACTGCTGCAGTACCTTGAAGGGCTGTCCGATGCCGGCCGAACCGACTTCCAACTCATAATCCTCATCCTCACGGTTCAACTTGGACTCGATGTAGCGGCTCAGCTCTACGCAGTCCTCAATCCAAACACCTTCTTTGTGGTCTATTTCCACCAAAATCTTGTCATCCGGGCTGATTGTCACCTCCACAAGGAAGTAGTCCTTTCCTGCCAGCCACTCGTCAACAATCTGACAAACAGTTTTCTTTTCTATCATAGATTAACCATTAGGAACAAAAAAGAGGAGCTTAATCGCCCCTCCACCTTTCATCCGTTTTCGGTTGCAAAGATATAAATAATCTGTTCGACTACAAAATATTAGAGAAAAAAAGATTGATTTAACGGTTCAAACGGGAATTATATTACAAACACACCCTTTCAACACTTCAAGATAAGGGGTAAAACATATAATCTTATGAGACAGAAGCTTATACTTTATGAAATGAATTATCACGTTCCATACTGCATGAGATGCACATGTCAAGCACAACGAGATGTGCATCTCGGACAACATGAGATGTACATCTCAAGCATACAATCTCTATTGTTTCAGGAAAAGAAGTAAGGAGATACAAACGGAAAGAAGATACTGTTGAAAGACAACGCGGAAAAATAAAAGGCCGATAGCTTGTTTCATGCTATCGGCCCTTTTACTATGGTTCTAAAGGTCTAAAAGACCTTGTCGTATCACTTATTCGGAGTCTCCCACTTCTTGGTATCCGTACAAACCACGTTCACCGTTTGGTCACCCGTCTGGATGCGGAAGTCACCTTTCTCCAAAATCCACTTGCCATCATAGCCTACGAAAGCAAGGTCGGAGCCTTTCAGTTTCAGAGTCACGGTCTTTGTCTCGCCCGGTTTCAGTTCCACTTTCTCGAAAGCGCGAAGACGGCGGGTATCGGGAGTAAGGGAGGCAACGAGGTCACTGCTGAAGAGCAACACGCTCTCCTTGCCGACACGGTCACCGGTATTCTTCACATCTACAGTGAAAGTAAGCACATCATCAGCGGTAAAGTCCGACTTATCCACCTTGAGGTTACTGTATGCAAAAGTAGTATAACTCAATCCATAACCGAACGCCCACTGTACAGATACTTGCGCATCGTAGTTATAAGCACCTTCCATCTGCTTGCCGATGTGTTCGCACGGTTTGTAGTCGTACGTAATCAGAGAGTTGATTTCCTTCGGATAAGTGAAAGGCATCTTTCCGCTGAAGTTGGCGTCACCGGCAATGAGGTTTGCCAACGCATCACCGCCGTAGTTGCCCGGAAGCATAGTATTGACAACAGCCTTAGCCAAAGGCTCGATGTCAGCAATCAGGCGAGGACGACCTTCGTTCAACACCAGAATGATGGGCTTCCCGGTCTTGGCAAGAGCCTTCACCAAATCGAGCTGGTTCTGGGAGAGGAAGAGGTTCGTCAGGTTACCCGGAGTCTCGCAGTAAGAGTTCTCACCGATGCAGGCAACGATGTAGTCGGCACCGGCAGCGGCAGCTACAGCTTTCTCTATCTCCGGAGTGTTTTCTTCCCACCAGTTGCCACCTTGCTTATAAGTGACACCGGCTTCGTAAATGATATTGTCCGCACCGAATTTATTGGTGAAGGCTTCAAGAATCGTATTGTATTGGCTTGCATGCTCGTCGGCCTTGTCGCCCTGCCATGAATAGGACCAGCCACCGTTGAGGCAACGCATGGAATTGGCATTCGGACCGGTAACCAGCAGTTTCTTGCCTTTTGCCAACGGCAATATACCGTCTGTATTCTTCAGGAGTACCAAAGACTCTTCGGCAGCCTGCAATGCAGCAGCGGCATGTTCCGCACTACCGAACAACGGGAAGTCTTTCAAGTCATAATAGGGCTTTTCAAATAGGTTGAGACGGTACTTCAAACGCAGCACACGACGTACAGCATCGTCTATACGGCTCATGGGAACTTCACCTTCTTCCACCAGCTCCTTCAAGAGTGTACAGAACTTCCAGTCGTACGGGTCCATAGACATGTCGATACCGGCATTGATGGCGAGCTTGATGGCTTCCTTCTTGTCCTTGGCAATGTGGTCGCGGCTATAAAGGTTGTTGATGTCCGCCCAGTCGGTCACGATCATACCGTCCCAGTTGAGGTCTTCTTTCAGCCACTTGGTCAGCAGCTCATAGTTGGCATGGAAAGGCAGGCCGTTGTTCATGGCGGAGTTCACCATCACGGAGAGGGCACCTGCCTTCACCATTTCCAGATAAGGAGCAAAATGCTTCTCACGCATATCCTGCTCGGTGATGGAAGACGGCGTACGGTCCTTACCGGAAACGGGGACACCATAACCCATATAATGCTTCATACAAGCGGCAACGTTGTTCCCGCCAATCAGGTTGGGGTTCTCTCCCTGGAAACCGATAACGGCTTCACGTCCCATTTCGGCATTGACGTAGGCGTCTTCACCATAGTTTTCCCACATACGCGGCCAGCGCGGGTCACGCCCGAGGTCGGTCACCGGGGCATACGTCCAGGGAATGCTTCCCGCCTTTGTTTCATAAGCGGAGATGCGTGCACCTTCACGTGTCAGTTCACGGTTGAAGGTAGCTCCCATATTGACGCCTTGCGGGAAGAAAGTACCACCCAGCGTATAGGTAGTTCCGTGTATCTGGTCTACACCGTACACACAAGGAATACCCATCACCTCCATGGATTTCTCCTGAATGCGTTTGATGATTTCCTGCCACTTCTCCACGCTCTGTGCCACACCGTTGGGCACGTTCAAGATGGAGCCTACTTTGTATTTTCCGATGACAGAGTCGAGCATCGCCTCATCCAACTGGAAGCCCTTGGCATTCTCAATGCCTTGGATACGCATATAGAGCTTCATCATCACATCCTGCGAAGGCATCTCCTTGCCCAGCTTGAATTCCTTTTCAAGCTTGTATCTCTTGATGATTTTTTGCAGGTCCTTCACCGTGATGTTCTTCGGGTCGAGGCCGGCAAAGGGATTGGCGCGTTTCTGCAGGAGGTCGATAGTGAGTTCGCACATCTGACCGACTTTCTCGTCAAGCGTCATCTTCTTCAGCAAAGTCTCAATCTGCTGTTCTATTTTCTCGTCTCTTGGAATGGCAGGCGCAACAGTGGTCTGCGCCGTAGCAGTAAGCACTAACCCTGATAGGGCTAAAGATAAGATTAACTTTTTATTCATGGTTGTGATATTGGTTTATAATAGTTGCACTATCTGTTTATACGAGGCACAAAGATAAGAACATCCTGCCATACCAAAGGGTACAACAGGATGTTTTTTAGGGTATGATTTGTTATCTTTTCAGACAATCCTACTCTCATCTCTTCAAGAGGCTCATCGGTTCCTGAAGTTTCAAGATGTTGTTCGTCTTCTGCGTTGCGGCAGCTACTTCAGCCTCCAGCGTAGCCTTGATGTCGCGTGAGGAAGCCCCAACGAGGAACTTGTAGTTTCCGGGAGTTACCACCCATGCCGATGCAGCCTCATCATAGGAAGCCAGGTCGGCAGCATTCACTTTCAGCGTCACCACAGTAGCTTCACTCGGTTTCAGTTCCTTGGTCTTGGCAAAAGCTTTCAGTTCCTTTTCGGGTTTGTTGGCGTCTGCAGCATCGGGAGCGGATACATAAAGCTGAACCACTTCCTTACCTGCTACCTTACCGGTGTTCTTCACCTCTACAGATACGGTATAGACGCCGTTGTCTGACTTGACAGCAGCCTTGTCGTAAGCAAAAGTAGTATAGGAAAGACCGTAACCGAAAGGATAGGAAACCTGCTTGCCGAAGGTATCGAAGTAACGGTAACCCACGTAGATATCCTCCTCATAATTGGTATAATCCACATCCTTCACGTCGTTCTTCTTCCCGCCCTTGTTCACGAGGTCGGTGCTCACACGCATGTCTATCGGGAAGTTGGCGGAAGAAGCGGCATCTTCAAACTTCACCGGGAAAGTCATTGTCAGCTTGCCCGAAGGAGAAGCCTTGCCACTCAGCACGTCAGCCACACTGTTTCCTCCTTCCTGGCCTGCCTGCCATGCACAAAGGATGGCATCGGGAACAGACTTCCAAGAAGCAGTTTCAATCACACCACCGATATTAAGTACCACCACTACCTTCTTTCCGGCAGCGTGGAAAGCATCGGACACTGCTTTCAACATGCTCTGCTCCTCTTTGGTGAGGTTGAAGTCGGCTACCATACGGTCGAGAAACTCACCGGAGGTACGTCCCAGCGTCACCAGTGCCACATCGGCCTTGGCAGCCTGCTCGCGGATGACTTGTGCGGAAACAGCCATCTCAGCCGGACGGGTATCGGGCATGAACCACTCTTTCTTATCTTTGGACAGACGTTCTTTCTCGGTTTTCAGGTAAGCTTCATAGCTATTCTTCAGCGCTTCATCCACCACATAGCCGGCATTCTTCAAGCCGTCCAATAGCGAAACGGTATAAGCGCGGTTCACGTTGCCCGAACCTGTACCGCCTGCAATGAAATCGTAGGAAGTGCAACCGAAGAGTGCCACGTTCTTCACGTCGGCAGCCAGCGGCAGAGCACCGTTATCGTTCTTCAGCAATACCATGCCTTCCGTTGCCGACTGGCGAGTAACGGCAGCATGCGCCTTCAAATCAGGCTTGTTGGAGTATTTATATCCCTTGAAGTGGGGAGTCTGGAGAATCATCTCCAGAATACGCTTCACATTCTGATTGAGGATGGCTTCGTCCAACGCTCCGTCCTGCACACCCTTCACGATGGCTTCGTACTGCTTGGGCAGACCGGGCTGCAACATGTCGTTGCCTGCCACCATCTGTGCCACGGCATCCTTGCCGCCAAACCAGTCGGTCATCACCATGCCCTTGAAGCCCCATTCGTCGCGCAACATCGTTGTCTGCAACTCCTTGTTTTCCGAAGTGTAGACACCGTTCAGGTAGTTGTATGAGGACATCACGGTCCAAGGAGCGGATTCCTTCACGGCAATCTCGAACCCTTTCAAGTAGATTTCGCGCAAGGCGCGTGGAGATACATGCGCATCCGTAGCCATACGGTTGGTTTCCTGGTTGTTCACAGCAAAGTGCTTGATACTGGTACCCACACCGTTGCTCTGCACACCACGTACGTAGGCGGCGGCAATCTTGCCCGACACCAACGGGTCTTCAGAATAATACTCGAAGTTACGTCCGCAAAGCGGGTTACGGTGAATGTTCAGTGCCGGAGCCAACAGCACGTCCGCACCGTATTCCAGCACTTCGTTACCGATGGACCGGCCTACACTTTCCACCAATTCCTGGTCCCAGGTAGAGGCGAGCAAAGTCCCGATAGGGAAATGAGTACAATAGTATGTAGCCGAATCCCCCTCACGCTTGGGGTCGATACGCAGTCCGGCGGGACCATCGGCCAGCACCACGGCGGGAAGGCCGAGACGCTCGATCGGGTAGGGGGGTCCTGCCGCGCCCGGCACCAGCTTTTTCGTCGCACCGATTACGGCACTGTCACCCGAGAAACCTGCCATACCAGTACCTACTACCAGATGTGCCTTTTCTTCCAGCGTCATGGCACCAATCACTTCATCCAAAGAGGACTTTCCAAGCTGCGGCACACCCGGTCCGCAAGCCGACAAGACAGCCATTGCTGCTGCCATGGATATGATATTCTTCTTCATAATCTTATTTAAATATCTTCGGTGCGAATTCTGTCAGATAGATACGCCAGTTCTTCCAGATATGACCTTCTCCGGTTTCATAATATTCATATTTGTAACCCTTCTCGTCCAACATCTTGCGGTAGTCGTTATTGGCCTGGAACAAGAAGTCTTTATTACCGATAGCGATGTAATAGAGTGCCGGTTTCTTGGCAAACTGGGTTTTCAGTTTGACTTCAAGGTTGTCATAAATCGGAGACTTCACATCTTTGTTGGGCATGATGGCAGCCGAGAACAGCCCTACATAGTCGAACATGTCCGGATATTGCTTGGAGATGTGCATGGAGTGGAAACCTCCCATAGAGAGACCAGCAATGGCACGCCCCTTCTTGTTGGCCTGTGTACGGTAAGTCTTATCAATGAATTTCACCACGTCGGGGAAAGCCGTTTCGAAAGAACCTTCCATCGTCTTGGGCAGATTCATGTTGGGAGCGGCAAAGCCCAGTGAAGATTCACCCGGAGCTGCTTCCAATGCGGCGTTGCCGTTGGTCATCACTACAATCATCGGCTTGGCCTTGCCTTGGGCGATGAGGTTATCCAGAATCTGTGCCGTACGTCCCAGTTCGCTCCATGCGTTCTCGTCGCCACCCATGCCGTGTAGCAGGTAGAAGACGGGATAGCGCTTGCCGCTTGTCTCATATCCGGCAGGCGTATAGACAGTCAGACGGCGGTCCATACCCAGCGTAGGGCTGTTGTACCATACCTTAGATACCGTTCCATGAGGAACTTTATTCACTTTGTAAAGGTCGATGCGCTCGTCACCACCGATGATGAATACATTCGTCACGCTTGCCACGTCTCGAATCATATAGACGTTGGCAGGGTCGTTAATCTTCAGTCCGTCTACCAGGAAAGTGTAGCTGTAGAGTTCCGGTTTCAGCGGTTCGGGAGTAGTGAATTCCCACACACCGTCCTTGTTCTCTTTCAAATCTGCCACACCCGGACCATCAAACTCACCAAAAGGAGTCTTGATTTTCTGCGTAGGCAGGAAGTCGCCGGTTACTTGCACCTTTACGGCTTTCGGCGCCTTCAAGCGGAAAGTTACTGTATTGTTGTCGTGTATCTCAGGTGATACCACGGGGGCACCGCCCCAGAGAGCTTGTTGCGCGAAAGTCATCGCACACATCAGCAACAGAGCTGACAAAATAGAAATTCTTTTCATGATACGTATGTTATTTTGTTATTAAATTAGTTATACCAAATCCTCTTATTTGAACAACTTCGGCGCGAACTCCGTCAGATAGATTCGCCAGTTCCTCCAGATATGTCCCTCGCCCGTTTCAAGATACTCGTACTTATAACCATTGTCGTCAAGCAACTTGCGAAAGTCGGCCACACCTTTATAAACAAAGTCCGTCTTGCCGCATGCGATGAAGTAAAGAGCCGGTTTCTTGGCAAACTGAGTCTTCAGCTTACCTTCGAAGTCGGTATAGACCGGACAAGTCGATTTATCGTTTCCGGTACTTGCACCGGAGAAAAGACCTACATAGTCGAACATGTCCGGGTAATACTTGGAAATATTGCAAGAGTGGAAACTACCCATAGAAAGCCCGGCAATAGCACGGTTCTTCTTATTGGCAAGAGTGCGGAAATTCTTCTCCACGAACTTCACAATTTCGGGAAACGAGAGTTCAAAAGCACCTTCCGCCACCTTCGCTCTTTCGTCGGGACGCATGGAGGGGGCAACAAAACCCTTGGGAGATTCACCTGCAGCAGCATCTTGCCAAGCATTGCCGTTAGTCATCACCACAATCATAGGTTTAGCCTTGCCTTGTGCAATGAGATTATCCAATATCTGCGAAGTACGGCCAAGAGCAATCCAAGCTTCCTCATCACCACCTGCACCATGAAGCAGATAAAATACCGGATAACGCTTGCCGCTGGTTTCATAACCAGCCGGAGTGTAAATCGTCAGACGGCGGTCCATTCCCAGCGAAGGACTATTGTACCACATGCGACTTACCGTTCCATGGGGTACCTTATTCACTTTATACAAATCGGCACGGTCACCACCGATGATAAATACATTGGTCACGGTAGCCACATCCCGAATCATGTAAACATTGCTCGGGTCCATCATTCTCAATCCATCCACAATAAAGGAGTATCCATAAAGTTCCGGCTTCAATGGTTCGGGAGTAGTAAATTCCCAAACGCCATCCTTCCCCTCTGTCAAATCGGCAATGCCCGGTGCATCATAATCGCCACGAGGAGTCTTAATAGTTTGTGGAGGCAGAAAATCACCAGTAATCTGCACCCTTACAGCCTTAGGAGCTTTCAAGCGAAAAGTAACCGTGTTGTCGTCATGAATATCAGGAGAGACAACCGCCGCACCTCCCCAAAGAGCTTGCTGTGCAAAAAGGGTGACACAGCAGACCAGCAGCATCGCTGCCGAACTTAATAATCTTTTCATAATTTCTTATATTAAATGAATTAGCTTTTTGTTATTTAGCAAAGCTGCGACTTACAAAAGGCAGGCACATATAAAGTGCCGAATGCCAATATTCGCTGGTATGTCCGCCATCCCGCACACGGAACTGGCAAGGGATACCGGCATTACGCATCGCTTGGAAAAACTCTATATTACGGTCCAGCAGAAAGTCATCATCTCCGCAATCCACAAACCACTGTACTGTACGAAGCTGTGCCTTACGCGCATCATCTGCCTCAACCACATACCTGATGCAACTATGTTCCTGCACAGAACGCGTCAGCACAGCCATCTTGTTTGTGGGGTCGGGATCTTTTCCCACCTCCTCACCACTGACGGGGATGTTCATCAAAGCACTCATGGCATAGGCAGCACAATACATATCCGGATAGCGCTGTGCATAGCTTGCCGTTCCACCTCCGCCCATAGAAAGTCCGGCAATGGCACGATGCCGCTTATCACCTTTCACCCGGTAAGTCTTCTCTATATAAGGAAGGAACTCCTTATAGAAGAAATCTTCGTAAGCCCAGCCCGGCATGTTGAAGTAGCCGTTCCAGCAAGTAGCCGGATTGCCTCCGGCATTAGGGCTGACGATAATCATCTCGCAAGCCTCGCCCGATGCCACCAACTGGTCCATCACGTCCTTCACACGTTGGTCTGTAAACCAACTGGTATTCACCCCCGACATGCCGTGCAGCAAATAGAGGATAGGATATTTCCTATCCGTTTCATTGCTATAGCTTTGCGGCAGATAGATGGTGTAGGCACGGTGTGCTTTCAATACCTGGCTGTAGATGCTGTCGGTCACTACCTTGCTTTGCGGTCCCCATGCAGGATTTTGATCTTTTGCCATCCACAGCAAGCAGACGGCTAAAAGAGAGAGTATCAATCTTTTCATGGTATCGATTTAAAAATGTACTACAAAATAAGCGTTTTCCACTCTAAAACTAATTGATATATATCAGTTTTTTCACGCATATCCCCCTCATCTCTTCACCATCGGATACACAGCCACAGGCACTTGCGCCCGCATGGCATCATGCACTTTCTGCTTGCGTGCCTTTGTCACCCTCTGTACCGCTGTGCAACGCACATCGGCCGAAGATGCGGCAACCATCCACTGATATTCACCCTTAGCCAACTCCCAAGAGCTGTTTTTCTCATTAAAGGAAGCCATGTCCATCACGTTCCAAGTCAGAATCAGTGTCTGGCTCTCGCCCGGCTGGAGCAAGGCAGTTTTGCCGAAGGCCTTCAACTCCTTGGCAGGCTTGTCAAGTCCCCCATTCGGAGCTTTCACATAGAGTTGTACAGCTTCACGCCCTGCCACCTTGCCGATGTTCTTCACGCTCACTTTCAACTCACAGCGGTCGGCATCCATTTTGGCGTTCTCTACCGCATAGTCAAAAGCAGTATAGCTCAAACCATGACCGAACGGATAAAGCGGCTTACTGGTTATATCCTGATAGAATCCCTGATGCGAGCGTCCACTCTTCCTCTGATTATAATAGATGGGAATCTGTCCGGTTGCATACGGAAAAGTAATGGGCAACTTGCCGGAAGGATTGATTCTTCCTGTCAAAATGCCCGCAAGCGGTTTGCCTCCGGCAATGCCCGGTTGCCAGATTTCAACAATGGCGTCACAAACCGGCTCCAGACGGCAAAGTTCCAACGGACGTCCGTTGGAGAGAATCAGCACAATCGGTTTGCCGGTCTTCTTCAGTTCCATCGCTAATTTCTCCTGTATCTTCGGCAAGGCAATGGAAGCACGCGAAGCATTCTACCCGCTCCCGCTCCG
>ERZ780025.952-NODE-952-length-10036-cov-5.128344_pt1 | contig 10036 bp, 12 predicted proteins | sample MGYA00511862_ERZ780025 | MGnify/ENA primary metagenome ERZ780025 (study PRJEB29588, sample SAMEA2156186) | human gut metagenome | biome: human gut; feature: human-associated habitat; material: faeces | place: Denmark | collected 2008/2010 ...
TGCTCACCCGCCCAAGTTCTGCCCGGAGTGCGGCGACCCCTTTGACGACAGCGACCAGACCTGACCTGACAAATACAGAGCAATGAAAGGAGCATACCATGATGGGATTCTTTTCCAACCTGTTCGCAAAACAGAACTGTGCCGTCTGCGGCAAGGAGTGCGGCACCCTGCACCGCTCCAAGCTGCGGGACGGACAGTTCCTCTGCGATGACTGCGGCAACAAGTGCTCCAAATATATCCGGCTCAGTGAGCTGACGCTGGACGAGGCCAAGGAGCACATGGAGTACATGGCTCGGATGAAGCGGGTGTTCGACGAGGTGTTCGACAAGACCGAGTTCCGGGTCAACGCATACCCCTCCACCCCGACGCAAATGGGGCTGGTGTTCTGCGATGAGCTTGGAATGCTGTACATCGACGACCGCACCGGCGGACGGGGCAAGATGCCGGAGCTGATCCGCTACGACCAGATCGCCAGCTATGAGGAGTATCTGGACGAGACCCCCGCCAAGGAGCCGGGCCAGGAACCCACCCTCAACGGCGGCGGCCTGAAGCTGAAGCTGGTGCAGCCCCGCAGCATCACCGAGGCCCAGACCCAGCGGGGCATGCGGTTCAGCGCGATGATGTAGTCGCGGCCGATCTGTTCGGGCCGGTCGACGAAGGCCACGTAGCGGGGTGCGAGCTCCCGGAGTGCGGGCAGCGCCTCGTCGGGCGCTTCGGAGTAGGAGAGGAGTGCGGCACCGGGGTGCGACTGCCGCAGCGCGGCGACAACCTCGCTCCAGGCGGGGTCGTCCGCAATGCCGGGGCCTGCGACGATGGCGTAGTCGGAGACCGCCGGACGGCAGCCGCAGAGCGTCGCGGCCGCCAGCAGAAGAGGGATGAGTCGTTTCATGAGGCCGAATATAGCAAAAAAGCAGGAGAATCCCGAAGGATCTCCTGCTTTTCTCTCTGGAGGTGCGGGTTACTTCTTCTCCGCGCCGCCCATGCGCTTCTCCTTGATGCGGGCCTTCTTGCCGGTCAGGTCACGCAGGTAGTAGATGCGTGCACGACGGACGACACCGACCTTGTTGACCTCGATCTTGTCGATGTGGGGCGAGTAGAGCGGGAAGATGCGCTCGACACCCACGCCGTTCGATACCTTGCGGATCGTGAACATCTTGGTCTTGCCCGAACCCTTGATCTGGATCACTACGCCGCGGAAGCTCTGGATACGCTCCTTGTTACCCTCGATGATCCGGTAGGAAACGGTGATCGTGTCACCGGCCTTGAACGACGGAATGTCGGCATCCGTCTTCGGCCACATCTGCTCGTTGACGAGCTTGATGATTGCGTCTTTGTTCATTGTTGCAACAATATTAATAGTTTCGTACTCAACATTCCCGCTGCACCGTAGCTACCATGCCGGTCCCCTGACCCGCAATCCCGCGCGCTGCTCCGCGTCCGAATCCCGGTGACCTGCCGTCCTCCGCTTCCGCCTTTTCAGACGTCTGCCTCGGCCCGGTCCGCCGCCTTCTCCGGCCCCCGGAGCGCCGCTGTTGCCGTAGCGCCCAATGAAAGAGGTTGATCTACGCCCGTTTGGGAGGGCAAAGGTAAACAAAAAAAATCATTTCCCGCGCTCCGGGATGAAAAAATCGCCGCCGGGCGGGAAATATTCGTATCTTTGCCCGGAAAAAACGTGAAAGATGAATCGGAAACTGATCCTCGTAACCAATGACGACGGTTACGCTTCAAAGGGACTTGCCGCAGCCGTGGAGGTGGCCCGCACGTTCGGCCGCGTGGTGGTCGTGGCTCCCGAAACCATGCAGAGCGGCATGAGCCAGGCCATCACGATGTACAGCCCGCTCTACCTGCGGCGCATCCGCGAGGAGGAGGACGTGCGCGTCTACGCCTTTTCGGGTACGCCCGTCGACTGCGTGAAGATGGCTTTCGACTACCTGCTGCGCGACGAACGGGTCGACCTGGTGATCTCGGGCATCAACCACGGCTCCAACTCGGCGGCCAACGTGCTCTATTCGGGAACGATGGGCGCGGCGATCGAGGGGAGCTTCTACGGCTCACCGTCCGCGGGGCAGCGGCTGTCGCTCGACGACCATTCGGCCGATGCCGACTTCGCGGGGGCCGTGGAGTACGGACGGCGGATCGTCGGCGAGGTGCTCGCCGCTGCGGAGCTGCCGCTGCCGCTCTGCCTGAACGTCAATGTCCCGGCGCGGCCCGCCGCCGAGGTGAAGGGCATCCGGCTGTGCCGTCAGAACCGCGGCTTCTGGCGCGAGGAGTTCTTCCGCCGGGAGGACCCCCGGGGCCGGGAGTATTTCTGGCTCACGGGCGATTTCGTGAACGGCGAACCCGAGGCCGAGGATACGGACGAGTGGGCCCTCTCGCACGGCTACGTCTCGGTGGTTCCGGTGCAGGCCGACCTGACGGACTACCGCCAGCTGGAGCGGCTGCGGGGCGTGCTCGGCGACCGGGCGTGATTTTCCTCCGGATTCCGGACGGCGGCAGGGCCTCCGAATCGGAAAAAATGATTATTTTTGTAAAAAATCGCGGCTTATGCTGATCAAGGTCCTGCTCATCATCTCCATCGCCATCCAGACCCTCGCCACGGTCTATGCCCTGCGGCTCGTGCGTGCCACGAAGTACAATTCGGTGTGGATCCTCTTCATCGTGGGCTTCTCGCTGCTGTCGGTCGAGCGGCTCATCCAGTTCCTCGTGGCCAACGGACAGTACGTGCCCCGCTGGTGGTTCGCCTACCTGGGGATCGTTGTCTCGGTCTGCCTCTCGATCGGCGTGATGTACGCGCACAAGCTCTTCAAGTACATCGACCGCCTGAACCGGCAGCGGTCGCTGCTCAACAAGCGGATTCTGACGGCCGTGCTGCGCACCGAGGAGAAGGCCCGTTCGCGCTTCTCGAAGGAGCTGCACGACGGCCTGGGCCCGCTGCTCTCGTCGGCGCGGATGTCGCTCTCGGCGCTGGCGCGCGAGGAGCGCGATGCCGAGCAGCGCGAGATCATCACCAACACGACCTACGTCATCGACGAGGCGATCCGCTCGCTGCGCGAAATCTCGAACAACCTCTCGCCGCACGTGCTCAACGACTTCGGGCTGGCGCGCGGCGTGCAGAACTTCATCGACAAGAGCGCCGCGATGCACGACGTGAAGATCCGCTTCACGACGAACCTCCGCTCGGAGCGCTTCGATACGGACATCGAGGTGATTCTCTACCGCGTGATCTGCGAGCTGATCAACAATTCGCTCAAGCATGCCGCCTGCTCGTCGATCAACCTGTCGCTGTCGCTCAGCGGCACGTGCCTGGCGCTCGACTACACGGACGATGGCCGGGGGTTCAATCCCGAGGCGATGATGGACTGCGGCATGGGGCTGTCGAACATCTCCTCGCGGATCAACTCGCTGGGCGGGAGCTTTGCCATCACGAGCTCCAAGGGCAAGGGGATGCGGGCGACGATCCGCGTGAGCACGCAGGAGGAGCAGCCGCAGCAGAAAAGGATACGCCGATGACCGAGTGCAGAATCATACTGGTCGACGACCATTCGCTCTTCCGCAACGGACTGCGGGGGCTGCTCGAGCGTTGCGCCGGCTGCCGCGTCGTGGGGGAGGCCGCGAGCGGCGAGGAGTTTCTGGCGATGCTTCCCGGGGCGGAGGCCGACGTGGTCTTCATGGACTTCGCCATGCCGGGGCTCGACGGGGCGCAGACCACCGAGCGGGCGCTGGCGCTGCGTCCCGACCTGCGGATCATCACGCTCTCGATGTTCGGCGAGGAGAGCTACTATTCGCGCATGGTCGAGGCCGGGGCACGGGGGTTCCTGCTCAAGGATTCGGATATCGGCGACGTGATCGAGGCGATCGAGACGGTCATGGGCGGCGGCAGCTACTTTTCGCCGCAGCTGCTCTCGTCGCTCACGGGACGCATGCGCACGCGCGAGAACAGCGGCGAGGAGCCCCTCTCGCAGCGCGAGCGGGAGATTCTGGTGGCCGTCTGCCGGGGCCTTTCCAACCAGGAGATCGCCGACGAACTCTTCATCTCGAAACGCACGGTCGACAAGCACCGCGCCAACATCCTCGAAAAGACCGGCTGCAAGAACACCGCGGCACTGGTGGTCTATGCCATCCGCAACGGCATCGTCGAGCTGTAATCGTCCTTTCGGAATTACATTTTACATCAGCGGGGAGCAGAGCCGGAGGAACGACTCCGCGAACTTGTGGCTGCGCGGTCGCTTGAACCATTTTCCGGGGGCGAGCGGCGTGCACTGCGCCGCATCGTCGGTGAAGATCGCCGCCATGCGGGCCGTGAAGTCGGCATCGTAGACGAAGCCGCAGACCTCGAAGTTGTGCTCGAAGCTGCGGAAATCCATGTTTGCCGACCCGATGACCGTCAGCGTATCGTCGACGATCAGCAACTTCGAGTGGAGGAATCCCGGCCGGTAGAAGAGAATCTTCACACCGGCCTTGACCATGTCGTCCAGATAGGAGTGCGACGCATAGTCGATGGCCTTCGAGTCGGAGCGGGCGGGCAGCATCATCCGCACGTCGATGCCGGCCAGCGCGGCGACCTGCAGAGCCGTGTTCAGCACGTCGGGCGGCAGGTAGTAGGGGGTCTGGATCCAGATGCGGCGGCGGGCCCGCGAGATGGCGAGGCTGTATGCCTGCAGGAGCGTCCGCCACTTGCCCAGCGGACTGCCCGGCACGATCTGGAGGATGTTGTCCGTGAAGTGCTCCGTCGGCGGGAAGTAGGCCTCGCCCGAGACGTGCTGCTTGGTCGTTGCGGACCAGTCGCTCAGGAACGAGACCTGCAGCCCGGCCACGCCGCGCCCCTCGATGCGGAAGTGCGTGTCGCGCCAGACGCCCCAGCCGGGCCCTTCGACGTAGCGGTCGGCGATGTTCATGCCGCCGATAAAGCCCACACGGCCGTCGATGACGGCGATCTTGCGGTGGTTGCGGTAGTTGACCTTGCTCGTGAAGCGCGGGAACTTCACGTGCAGGAAGGGGCGGACCTCGATGCCGGCCCGGCGCATCCGTGCGAAGAAGCGCTTTTTCACGCTGCGGCTGCCCACGTCGTCGTAGAGAATGCGGACCTCGACCCCTTCGCGGGCCTTTGCGATCAGGGCGTCGCACAGCCGGCGACCCGTTGTGTCGTCCGAAAGAATGTAGTACTGGAGGTGGATGTGGTGGCGGGCCCGTGCGATCTCGGCCAGCAGGGCCTCCATCTTTGTCCTCCCCTCCGTGTAGGGGGTGATGCGGCTGCCGTAGAGCGGTACGGCGTGGCTCGTGTTGTAGAGCAGCCGGGCGAGTGTCCGCTGGTCGTTGGGAATGCGGCGGGTACCGTCGCGGTCGCTCTCTTCGAGCTGCGTGGTGATGCGCTTGCGCGTGCGGCGCGAGATGATGCGCTGCTTGGAGAGGTTCTGCCCGAAAAAGAAGTAGAAGACCAGCCCCACGCCGGGAGCCAGCACGAGCACAACGATCCACGGCAGGGTCTTCAGCGGATTCCGGTTGTCGGTGATAACGACCAGAATGATCCCTACGATCGTGATCGTATAGAAGATCAGAAAGATGTATGTGAGAATCAGTTGCATCTTTTCAACCGATACGTTTCCCGCGTCTGTCCACCTCTTTCGGCAGCCGTCGCTTCGGCAGCCGTCGGCCTTCTTCGGTGATTCCCTGCGTCATCCGGTTCGCCCGCGCTCTGTTTTGCCCGCAGACCTTCGGTCTTCTTCCGCGGCTTTCCGCCCCTCCCGTTTTGCCCGCAGGCTTTCGCAACCGTCCTTGTACGGACGGTCTTTCGTCATAGGTTTTGTGCGGGCGAGTCTTTCGTCAACAGCCTTATGCTCCCGTTTCCTTTCAGCCCCGACCTTGTGCGAGCGGCCCTTTGTGCGAGCGGCCCTTTGTGTCGGCGGCTTGGCATGCGCGGCCTTCGGCCGGTGCGGCGGGGGAGGGTTATTTCCCCTGTTCGGGTTTCGGAAACTCGATGCCGTAGAGCAGGTGCTCGACGCCGCGCACGAAGTTGCGCTTGTGCAGCTTCGGGGAGTAGACGTAGCAGTCGAGCGTCAGGATGCGACCGGTGGCCTGGTCGACGGTCGAGTAGCTGACGAAGGGACCTCCCATGAAGTCGCCCTCGACATCCCAGAATCCGCGCAGCTCGAACCACGTGCGGTCTTCAAGCCGGAAGATCCGCAGGTCGGGCTCGAATGCCGCCGAGGTGGTCATGTACGAGCCGTCGGAGGGTCCCGGGATGCGGGCCGCAAACTGGTTGCGGGCGGCCGTCAGGGCTGCGGCCGTGAGCGACTGCGGCCCGGCGTAGGGATAGGAGTAGAGGAAGAACCCCTGGCTGGCGGTCGGATATTCGTAGCGCGCCCAGAGGAAGTCGGGCTGGCTGGCGGCGAGCAGATAGCCTTTGGGGACGTTCATGCGGATACCGAAGGTCTTGCGGATGGCCTCCTCGATGCCGGGGTTGCCGAACTTGGCATTGTAGGCCACGTCGCGGTCACGCTCGGCCATCTCCAGCACGCGAACCAGCTCGGCACGGTGCTGCGAGAGGTACTCCACGACCGAACGGTCGTCGGGTCCCTGCAGCGTCAGGACGACCTGCGGCTGCGCGGTGACGTCGTACTGCACGGCCACGGTGGTCTCCTTCACGGAGGGGTCGACCAGCACCTTGAGGATGTTGCGGTGCTCGGCGATCATGTTGCGGAATCCGCGCTCGGTGACGCGCAGCACGTCGAAGAGCGGTTCGGTCTGGTTGATATAGGGAACCGGCGCCGTGAGGATCGCGCGCAGCGTGTCGCCCACTTCGCCCGTCCACTCCGCCTGCGGGCAGACGAGAATCAGCTCGTAGGGTTTGCCCTGCGAGGTTTTGATGTTGGCGTCGCTCAACGTGCGGAAGGCGTCGCATCCGGAGGTCAGCGCGGCGAAAAGGAGAACGATCGACAAACCGATAAGTCGTTTCATGGTCTGGATGTGTTTTGGGCAAATATACTGATTTTTTCGCAGACGGTGTGAAAAAGGCGGTTTTTGTTTCGCCGATGGCGCGAAAATCGCTATTTTTGTCCCGTATGCGTTTGAAGCCACCGAAAATAATCCGGCGCTTGATGCCGGACCTGATCTGGGAGATCGACGACGGGGACGGTGTGTTCCTGACCTTCGACGACGGCCCGACGCCCGGCATCACGGAGTGGATCCTCGCCACGTTGGACAAGTACGATGCCAAAGCCACCTTCTTCGTGCTGGGAAAGAACGTCGAGATGTATCCCGACCTGTTCCGGCGCATCGTCGACGCCGGGCACCGCGTGGGCAACCACACCTACTCCCACCAGAAGGGCTGGGGCATGAGCCTGGAACGCTACACGGAGGATGTGGACTTTGCCAACGATCTGATCCACAGCGAGCTGTTCCGTCCGCCCTATGCGCAGATCACGCCGGCGCAGGCGCGCCTGCTCGGTCAGCGCTACAAGCTGGTGATGTGGGACATCATCTCGCGCGACTACAACCGCCAGCTCTCGCCGCGCACCTGCCTGAAGAACGTCACGAAGTACCTTGCCCCGGGCGCCATCGTGGTCTTCCACGACAGCGAAAAGGCCTTCCGCAACATGCGTTACGCCCTGCCACGCACGCTGGAGAAGATCCGCCAGCTGGGGCTGCGCTGCAAGGCCATCGAGCTGTAGCGGCATGCGCCGCATTCCCGGGCCGCATGTGTCGCCCAACGGGCCCGTGACACGAAAAACTCCCGCCTCGGCCGAGGCGGGAGTTTTCCGTTGTCCGTGCGGCTGGACCTTACGACCAGTCCTCCACGCGGCAGACACCCGCATAGGAGCCCGTGACGCGGTGTCCGTAGCCGTCCTTGAGGTCGATCTCGAAGGTGTACTCGTTGCCGCCGCGGTTGGTGACCGTCACCGTGCCGCTGCGCAGCGAGGCCTCGACCTTGCCGGTCGTCGAGAAGTACCACGCTCCGAAATAGCCGCCGTAGGCCGGTTCGTAGACGCCGCTCAGCAGCGTGTTGACATCGTAGTCGTCGGCCGTCAAGGCGTCAATCACGGTGTAGGTGCCCGAGGGGATGCCCGTGGAGCTGCCCGGCGTGACGTTGACCGAGAGCATCAGGGCATCGGACTGCCCGTAGTTGCTGTCGAGGTCGTAGTTCGGCCCGGCGAGGAGGACCGTGTAGAGGTCCGACGTCTCGGTGAAGACCGTCCCGCCGTAGGCCAGCAGGGCCTGCGACAGCCCCTTGACCTCGGTATCCTGCGTGAGGTTGCTCATCTGCCCCTCGCCCGAGCGGTTGAGGAACGAGATCGCGCCGATGAACGAGTAGGCGTATTCGCTGCCGTCCGAAAGGGTCAGCGCCGCGTCGATGCGGTAGTAGCCCTCCTGCGTCGAGACGGTCACCGTGCCGCCGGTAATGTCGGAGCTCTCCGCACCGCCATTGGCGTCGTAACGCGCCAAGTAGCTGTCGCCGTAGGCGACGTTGAGCGTGAAGGCCTCGTGCGTGTCGTTGGTGTAGTCGCATGTGTAGGTGCCCTCGGCCAGCGCCGCGAAGTCGGCATTCGCGGCCAGCGTCGTGTTGAAGTCCAGGCAGAGGATGTAGCCCGGGCCCGTGTAGTCCCCCGCGGAGGCGTTGTACTCCATGTCGGAGATGAAGTTGATCCAGAGGTTGCCCGTGCCGGCGCCGTAGAGGTCGCCCTTGTAGAAGGCCTCGGTCGTCACACCCTCGGTCGGGGTGATGCCGCCGCCGTTTCCGCCGCCGTTTCCGCCGTTGTCATCCTTGTCGTTCGAGCAGGCTGTCGTGGCGAGGGTCAGCGCCGCCGTGCCCAGCAGGAGCAGCAGTCGTTGCATTTTTCTCATCTTTTTTCCGTATTTGTGTGTTGAATCGGTCAAAGATAGGGGAAATTTGGCGAAAATTCAAAAAAATCGGCGCCGCCATCCGTGCCGCGCCACCCTTTCCCGGCCCCTTTGTTCCGGCTCCCGGGCGGCTCATTTTCCGGAAGATGCGCGCTTCCGCAGCCTCTTCACCCGATCGTGCGGCGGGGGCGTAGGATTTTCGGAAATTTTTACTAACTTTGCGCTGCGAAATCGAATCAAAATCAGATACACACTATGGCAACAACCGCAGACATCAAGATCGGCATGTGCATCGAGCTGGATGGCAAGACCTTCCAGATCATCGACTTCCAGCACGTGAAGCCGGGCAAGGGCCCCGCTTTCGTGCGCACGAAACTCAAGAATCTCGAAAACGGCCGCGTGGTCGAGAATACCTTCTCGGCCGGTGCGCGCATCGAACCGGTGCGTGTCGAGCGTCGTCCCTACCAGTTCACCTACGAGGACGACCTGGGCGCCCACTTCATGCACACGGAGACCTTCGAGGAGATCAACATCGACAAGAACCTCATCAACAACTACGACCTGATGGCCGACGGCCAGATCGTCGAGGTGATGTTCCACACGGAGAAGGAGACGGTCCTCTCGGCCGAGCTGCCCCCGATCGTGGACATGGAGGTGACCTACACGGAGCCGGGCGTGAAGGGCGATACGGCATCGACCAACTCGCTCAAGCCCGCCACGGTGAACACGGGCGCCACGATCCGCGTGCCGCTGTTCATCAACACGGGCGACAAGATCCGCGTTGACACGCGCACGCGCGAGTATTACGAGCGCATCAAGTAATTCCGGCCCGCGAGGCGGAAACCGTGCGGCGGAGACCCCGATGGGTCCCCGCCGCTTTTTTTTTTGCGAGGAGGGCGCGGAGCCGCCGGAAGGCCGGGCGGTACCGTTTTTGGCGGATAACCCGGGCGGCGCGGTATCCGGCGGCCGTTTCGGATGACGCTGTGCCCGGCGACAGTTCCGGGCAGCACGGTGTTCGCGGCCGTTTCGGGTGGTGCTGTGTCGGTGGCTGTTTCGGGCAGCACGGTGTTCGCGGCCGTTTCGGGCGATGCCGTGTCCGGTGAATGTTTTGAGTGACGCTGTGCCCGGTCGCTGTTTCGGGCGGGAAGCGGCGGGGCCGCACGGAACAGGAGAGCCGCACCCCGGCAAAGGGGGCGGCTCC
>ERZ780025.953-NODE-953-length-10029-cov-2.066974_pt1 | contig 10029 bp, 10 predicted proteins | sample MGYA00511862_ERZ780025 | MGnify/ENA primary metagenome ERZ780025 (study PRJEB29588, sample SAMEA2156186) | human gut metagenome | biome: human gut; feature: human-associated habitat; material: faeces | place: Denmark | collected 2008/2010 ...
GGATTTGTGGAGAAATTATTTTGATATAGACAGGAATTATGGTCTTATAAAGGAAAGGCTTTTAAAGAAAGATGATAAGCTTAAGGAAGCAATTGAGGCAATGTCAGGTGTCAGAATTCTTAATCAGGAATTTTTTGAGACACTTATTTCATTTATTATATCGCAGAACAAACAGATACCACATATAAAGAAGATTGTTGCAGATATTTCTGCAAAGTATGGCGATTATGCGGGTGAGGTGAAAGGTGTACCTATGTATACATTTCCTGATGTAAGGAAGCTAGCCAAAGCAGAAGTAGAGGATTTGAAGGAATTAAAGACAGGCTTTAGAGCACCTTACATATATGATGCCGTAAAATGTGTCGGCGAGGGAAAGATCAGCTATGATGAGCTTATTGCACTGGATAGTGAGCAGGGCATTGAGAAAATGTGTCAGATAAAAGGGGTTGGCAACAAGGTCGCAAGCTGTGTAAGCCTTTTTGCATTGGGTAAAAGGGACAGCTTTCCTATTGATGTGTGGATAAAAAGAATAATGGAATATCTGTATTTTGACGGAAATGATACTTCCAAAGATGTTATAGCTGCATTTGCTAAGGAAAGATTTGGCGAGCTTGGCGGATATGCACAGCAGTATCTTTGCTATTATGGAAAGACTGTCAAGATGGGTGTCGCTAACAAGAATAAAAAATAAAAAAAGTATAATCAAAATGTTAAATCATTAATATATTTAGAAATAGCTGTTGACAAATTATTAGCCGGGTGCTATCTTAATTTTATTGAAATTAGCACTCGGTTGAAATGAGTGCTAACAAGCAAAAAACAAATTGCTGCCATATACATTTCAGACAGCGGAATGGAGGATATATATGAAATTAGTACCATTAGGAGACAGAGTTGTAATTAAAGCATTAGTTGCAGAAGAAACTACAAAGTCAGGTATCGTATTACCAGGACAGGCAAAGGAGAAACCATCTCAGGCAGAGGTAGTTGCAGTTGGACCTGGCGGGGTTGTTGATGGCAAGGAAGTTACAATGCAGGTTAAGCCTGGTGATAAGGTAATATATTCTAAGTATGCTGGAACAGAAGTTAAGCTTGATGATGAAGAATACATCGTTGTAAAGCAGAATGATATTCTTGCGGTAATCGAGGACTAATCAGATACAGCCAGTTTACTGGCGTATATATGAAAAGTGATAGTTAGTTGATATCAGATATATTTTTATTACAGATAATAATGGAGGTAATAGCAATGGCAAAGGAAATTAAATACGGAATTGAAGCAAGAAAAGCTCTTGAAGAGGGTGTTAATAAATTAGCTAATACTGTAAGGGTTACAATCGGACCAAAGGGACGTAACGTAGTTCTTGATAAATCATATGGTGCACCACTTATCACTAACGATGGTGTTACAATCGCTAAGGATATCGAACTTGAAGATGCATTTGAGAATATGGGTGCCCAGCTTGTAAAGGAAGTTGCTACTAAGACTAATGATGTAGCAGGTGATGGTACAACAACAGCTACAGTTCTTGCACAGGCTATGGTTAATGCAGGTATGAAGAACTTAGCAGCAGGTGCTAACCCAATCATCTTAAGAAAAGGTATGAAGAAGGCTACTGATTGTGCAGTTGAAGCTATTGCACATATGAGCGAGAAGGTTACAGGAAAAGACCAGATTGCAAAGGTTGCATCTATCTCAGCTGGTGATGAAGAAGTAGGTCAGATGGTAGCTGATGCTATGGAGAAGGTTTCTAACGATGGTGTTATCACAATCGAGGAATCTAAGACAATGCAGACAGAGCTTGACTTAGTAGAAGGTATGCAGTTTGATCGTGGTTATGTATCTGCTTACATGTGCACAGATATGGACAAAATGGAAGCAGTATTAGATGATCCTTACATCTTAATTACAGATAAGAAGATCAGCAACATTCAGGAGATTCTTCCTCTGTTAGAGCAGATCGTACAGAGCGGCGCAAGATTACTCATCATCGCTGAGGACATCGAGGGTGAGGCACTTACCACATTGATCGTCAACAAATTGCGTGGTACATTCAACGTAGTAGCTGTCAAAGCACCTGGTTATGGTGACAGAAGAAAAGCAATGCTTGAAGATATCGCAATCTTAACAGGTGGTCAGGTAATCAGCTCTGATCTTGGTCTGGAATTAAAAGACACAACGATGGATCAGTTAGGCCGTGCAAAATCTGTCAAAGTTCAGAAAGAGAACACAGTAATCGTTGACGGTGCCGGTGACAAAGATGCAATCGCAAGCAGAGTAAACCAGATCCGTGGACAGATCGAGGAGACAACATCTGAGTTCGATAAAGAGAAATTACAGGAGAGACTTGCTAAATTAGCAGGCGGTGTCGCAGTCATCCGTGTCGGTGCAGCAACTGAGACAGAGATGAAAGAAGCAAAACTTCGTATGGAAGATGCTTTAAATGCAACAAGAGCAGCAGTAGAAGAAGGTATCATCGCAGGCGGCGGTTCTGCATATATCCACGCTGCAAAGGATGTAGAAGCTCTGGCAAATACACTGGAAGGCGATGAGAAGACCGGCGCGAAGATTGTACTGAAGGCGCTGGAAGCTCCTCTGTACTATATCGCAGCAAACGCAGGCCTGGAAGGCAGCGTTATCATCAACAAGGTAAAAGAGTCCCCGATCGGCTTCGGTTTCGATGCCCTGAATGAGACTTATGTAAATATGATCGACGCAGGTATTCTGGACCCTGCAAAGGTTACCAGAAGCGCTCTGCAGAACGCAACCAGCGTTGCAAGCACACTGCTGACAACCGAATCCGTTGTTGCAAGCATTAAGGAAGACACTCCTGCAATGCCCGCCGGCGGTGCAGGCGGCATGGGTATGATGTAAGCTGCACAAACTTTTATAAGAAACATGAAAAACTGCTGCCGGCAGGTTTTGCCGGCGGCAGTTTTTTGTGTCCGGAGCTGGTTTGCCCAGTTCGCCCGCGTCACATCATTTGCAAAAAACGCAGCTTCGCAGCTTTTTCGCTGCTGCGCAGCTCCTGTTTGCCCATGAAATGGCGCTCTCTTCGTAGAACTGTGTCCTTCATTTTATACAAAGATTTGAGAAATTTGCCTTGTCTCGATTGGGGAAAATGTTATAATTTATCTATCAGACATCGAGAACGAAAACGTGAAAATCAGAAAATGAAAGGAGAAGCAGAATGTCTTATATTGACATCATCAAAGAAAAAGCCAGATCGGACAGAAAGACGATCGTACTTCCGGAGACGAATGACAAGAGAACGCTGATCGCAGCATCCCATATTATCGAAGAGGGGATTGCCAACATTATTATGGTTGGCAATGAAGAAAAGATCATGGATGGTGCAGGATGGCTGGAAGTTGATCTGACCGGTGTGCGCGTGATCGATCCTACGAAATGTGAGAAGCTGGACGAATACGTTCAGTTATTATATGAAACGAGAAAACATAAGGGAATGACGCCCGAAAAGGCACGTCAGATTCTGCTGACCGATAACATGACCTTTGGTGTTATCATGGTAAAAGCAAATGATGCAGACGGAATGGTGGCGGGTGCATGCCATGCAACCGCAGATACCCTGCGTCCGGCGCTGCAGATTTTAAAGACCGCACCCGGTGTAAAGCTGGTATCCGGTTTCTTTATTCTGGATGTACCCAACTGTGAATACGGCGAGCACGGTACGTTCCTGTTTGCAGATTGTGGCCTGAATCAGGATCCGACCGCTGAAGAGCTTGCAGCGATTGCAGACACCAGTGCAAAGAGCTTTAAGACCCTTGTCGGCGCAAAACCGATTATCGCGATGCTGTCCCATTCCACCAAGGGAAGCGCAAAGCATCCTCTGGTAGATAAGGTTGTAAAAGCGGTAGAAATTGCACACGAACAGTATCCCGGACTGACATTGGACGGCGAACTGCAGACTGACGCAGCGATTGTGCCCTCTGTTGCAAAATCCAAAGCGCCTGGCAGCGAAGTCGCAGGTAAGGCAAACGTTCTGATCTTCCCGAACCTGGACTGCGGCAATATCGGCTACAAGCTGGTACAGAGACTGGCAAAGGCGGAAGCCTATGGACCAATGCTGCAGGGTATCGCAAAGCCCGTAAACGACCTGTCCAGAGGCTGTTCCTGGGAAGACATCGTCGGAGTAGTAGCATTAACTGCTGTTCAGGCACAGCTCATGTAACGCGCGCAAGTGAGTCAGCATGCTTGCATGATTGAAGAACGGCGAAGTTGCCGAGTGAGCTATGCTCACGACATAATTGATACAATAGAAAAATAAACGCCGTCCGTATAGGGCGGCATTTGTTTTTTTGCATCATTAACGAACGGGCAGCCTGCGCAGCAGGAAGTAAAGTGTGCCGGTGCGAGCCCGTGAGTCTAACAGCCTGCTGGGAATAAAATTGTGCAAACCGTCTCGGTTTTAGTTGTAAATTGGGATGGCTTTTGTTATTATGGAGAGGTGAGATTCAAATAACACGAACGGGGGTATACAAAAATGAAAATTCTTGTCATAAATTGCGGAAGTTCTTCGCTGAAATTCCAGTTAATCGATTCGGAAACAGAAGAATTGACAGCGAAAGGATTATGTGAGAGAATTGGTATCGCTGGCAGCCGGATCAGCTACACACTGACCGGTCATGAAAAGCGTAAATGGGACGCTCCGATGGCAGATCATAAGGATGCTGTCCGTCTGATGCTGCAGACACTGACGAATCCGGAAGACGGCGCGGTAAAAGAACTGTCCGAGATCGGTGCAGTCGGACACCGTGTTGTACACGGCGGCGAGCATTTTTCAGAAGCAACCCTGATCACACCGCAGGTAAAAGAAGCGATTATGGAATGTACCGTACTGGCGCCTCTTCATAATCCGGCGAACCTGCAGGGAATTGAAGATTGTGAGTTACAGCTGCCGGGTGTTCCTCAGGTAGCGGTATTTGATACTGCCTTTCATCAGACGATGGATGAAGAGGCTTATTTATATGCGATTCCTTACCGTTATTACAAACAGTTTGGAATCAGAAGATACGGTTTCCACGGCACGAGCCACCAGTACGTTTCCAGACGTGCGGCGGATATCCTGGGCAAGCCGTATGAATCGTTAAAACTGATTATCTGCCACCTTGGAAACGGTGCGTCCGTATCTGCGATAAAGGACGGCAGATGTATAGATACCTCCATGGGACTGACTCCGCTGGAAGGTCTGGTTATGGGCACCAGAAGCGGTGATGTAGATCCTGGTGTACTGGAAATGATGGCAGGTAAGGATGGTAAGAACATCCACGAAGTAGTGAGAATTTTGAACAAGGAATCCGGTGTACTTGGACTTTCAGATGGTTTTTCCTCTGATTTCAGAGATCTGGAAGACGCTTATCTGGAAGGAAATAATCCGGCTGCGACAAGGGCGATCAAAGCGTTTGTCCTTCGGGTTGCAAAATATATCGGTGCATATGCGGCAGAATTAAATGGTGCGGATGCGATCTGCTTTACAGCGGGAATCGGCGAAAACAGCCCGGTTATCCGTGAGCTGATCTGCAGCCCGTATCTGGAACATCTTGGCGTAGAGCTGGATAAGGAAGCAAACAATATCCGGGGCAAGGAGAGAATCGTTTCGACGCCATCTGCAAAGACCAAAGTGCTTGTGATTCCGACAAATGAAGAACTGGAGATTGCCAGACATACCCTTGCGATTGTAAAGGGCAAATAAGGCGTTCAGTCAGAAAATAAAGGACGGGATCAGGAAAAATGTCAGGAATTGAAATCGGAAATTTAGAAAGTTTGCATACCTTAGTATTCAGCAGTCTGGAATTTCTGTTTCGATATCTGCCGCTTTTCCTGATCCTTTTTTATGCGGTTCCGAAGCGGTTTCGGATGTTTGTGCTGTTTGCGTTTAGTTTGATTTTGTATGCCCTCGGAGATCCTGTACATGTGCTGATTTTGCTCGGAATGTCGGTTGTCAACTGGCTGTTCGGGTACGGTCTGGCGACGGAGCCGGATGCAGACGGCAAAAAAGTGTCGGGGCTTCATGGAAAAATTGCGCATCCGGGTGTGAGGGGGCTTCGCAGGAAAACCATAAACTGGAGCGAACTGCAGATTTTCGAGGAAACCGTAGATCAGAGGAAAGAGGAGCCCTATAGAAACACAGGCAGCCCACAAACTGTCAAGAAGCGCAAATTCTGGCTGGCTGTCAGCGTTTTATGCAACGCGTCGCTTCTGATCTTTTTCAAGCTTTCCAATGTGTTCGAGGAAAATATGCTGCTTCCGGTGGGGATTAGTTTTTATACGTTTAAAAGCATTTCCTATTTGATTGATGTGTACAGAAGCGGGCACGCGGAGCGTTCATTTCTCCGGTTTGGCGCATATTTGTGTTGTTTCCCGCAGATCGTTTCGGGACCGATTATGCGATATGGCGAGATGGAACAGGCGCAGCAGTTCGGTGTCTGGAAGGCGGCAAGGGCAGAAGACGGGCTGAAATATATCACTGCCGGACTGGGCATGAAGGTGCTGCTGGCGGATCGGCTGTTTGTGGAACGATATCCAGACGATCGGCTTTGAAAGCATTTCGACGCCGCTTGCATGGCTGGGCGCGGCAGCCTATTCGATGGAGCTCTATTTTGATTTCGCGGGGTATTCCCTGATTGCAGTCGGAATCGGCAGGATGATCGGACTTCCGGCGATCAAAAACTTTGACCAGCCGTATTCGTCACGCTCTGTCAGCGAATTTTACCGTCGCTGGCACATGACGCTCGGCTCGTGGTTTCGGGACTATCTCTATATCCCGCTGGGAGGCAACCGGAAGGGAACGCTGCGCACGGTATTCAACCTATTGCTCGTATGGGCGGTGACCGGCTTCTGGCATGGCGGCGGGCTGCATTTTATCCTGTGGGGGCTGATTTTGGGATTACTGGTCGTGATAGAAAAGCTGTGGATCGGAAAATGGCTGAAAAAGAGCAAAATTTTATCCCATGTATATGTACTGTTCGTGATTCCACTGACCTGGATGGTGTTTGCAATTCCGACCCTGCCGGAAATCGGCGTTTATTTCGCACGGCTGTTCCCGTTCTTTGGCGTGGGCAGCGCGGTCAATCCCGGGGATTTCGCAAAAGAACTGACACTGTTTATTCCGGAGCTTGTCGGCGGCATTTTGCTTTGCATCCCGCAGGTTTACCGGTGGTGTGAAAAACACAGGAAAAATGTGATAGTAGTCGCTGCACTGTTTGTTGTTTTCTGGTACAGCGTATATCGGATGGCGAATGCGGCGAACAACCCGTTCATGTATGCGAACTTTTAAAAAAGATAGGATTGTGTGCGGGTTCATTGGCGCGGCAGCACCTGCAGAATGGAGAAAATATGAGCTTTTGGAAAAAATGTCCACTGTTGGCCGCAGTGATCGTCAGCGGACTGGTGATAGAGGGAGCCGGGGTTGCCAATGGGGTAAAATCCGGCGAAATAGAAAATCCGGCGAGCTGGAAGCAGCCTGCGTTAGCGACTGTTTTTATAGATTTAAAACAGGGCGTTTATCCGTGGAGTGACAGGAGCGTACAGACGGCGGCGATGATGCCCACCTGGTCCTTACCCACAACGGTAACGATCGCTTTCATAACTATATACTCCTTTCGGATGGTTTTTTGTTTTGGCGCGGGAGGCGCGGTTTGCAGCAAACCGATGGATCCTGCGTCCTGTCGATGGCAGGCCCCCGCCGGGCAGGCGGAGGAAGGAAACGGGAGAGAAAAAGCCGGACAGACGGAGAATGCTGACCGGGATGCAGATCATAAAAACGGAACCGGAGACAAAAATGAGGCAGGCGTAAGCGGAAATGCTGTGCCAGGCAAGGCGGCAGAAGCGACGCAGGAAGCAGAGGAGGAGCCGCTCGAATTTACCCATGTGGACAAGGAGTATTTTGCAGACGCCGTGTTTATCGGAGATTCCCGGACACAGGGACTCTACGAGTACAGCAACCTGGCAGATGTGGCGACCTTTTACAGCAAGACATCTCTGACGGTCTATAATTTATTTGAAAAACCGAAGGATTTTATCCGGGAAGGCGATGAAAAGCTGACGCTGGAACAGGCGCTTTCCAGACACCAGTTCAAAAAAGTCTATCTGATGATCGGCATCAACGAGATGGGCACGGGAACGCCGGAATCATTTTTTGAAGCCTATGCGAGGGCGGTATATAAGATTCGGGAGCTGCAGCCGGACGCAATTATTTTCGTGCAGGGAATCATGCGCGTGGCGGGGCAGAAAAACGCTTCCGATCCAGTATTTAACAACACAAACATCAATATCCGCAATGTGGAAATCGAAACACTCGCAAACGGAAAGGATATTTTTTATATTGACGTCAACGAAGCGGTCTGCGATGAAAACGGCAATTTATACGCGGATTGGACATTTGATCAGATCCACCTGAAAGCGAAATATTATCAGGTCTGGGAGAATTTCTTGATGGAACACGGAATCGTAAAAAAGTAAGCGGAAAGAATTAGTGAAAATTATCTTGACAAAGGCAAAAGGCGTCTGTATAATCGTATGAGTATGGATGAAGTCCGTTTGGATTTTGCCATGTCGTTAGGAGTATACTATGTTAGTGAATGTGACAGATGTTTTTACATCCGAAGGCAAAGTTCTTACGCAGGAGTTTGCGTGGGAGACTGCAGAGATTACACATGATGGGAGCTCTTATCCGGTAAAGAACAGCAGTAAGCTTTTGCTGAAGCTGACGAATACCGCGCAGGGCGAAGCACTTGTGGAAGCGAAGCTGCAGTTTGTGGCAGGAATTCCCTGTGACAGATGCTTGGAAGAAGTAGAAGTTCCGTTTGATCTTTCCATCGTACAGAAGCTGGTGGCACCTGACCGTGCTGATCAGGATGCTTTGGAAGAGCAGGAAGCTTTTATGGAAGGTTACTCGCTGAATATAGATAGTCTGATCGATAATGAGATTACGACAAGCTGGCCTATGAAGGTGTTGTGCAGACCAGACTGCAAGGGACTGTGTCCTGTCTGCGGGAAGGATTTGAACACGGGAGCATGCGGCTGCGATACTTTTGTTCCCGATCCGAGGATGGCGGCAATCATGGATGTCTTTAACGCGAATAAGGAGGTGTAACGATGTCTATCTGTCCTAAGAATAAGTCTTCCAAGTCCAGAAGAGATAAGAGACGGGCAAATTGGAAAATGAGCGCACCCACTCTGGTGAAGTGCAGCAAATGCGGCGCACTGATGATGCCTCACAGAGTCTGCAAGGCCTGCGGTTCTTACAACAAGCGCGAAATCGTTAAGGTTGAGGCTTAAACAATAGAATCACACTCTGTGAGATTCTATTGTCATGAACAATAGAATACACACTCTGCGAGTATTTTATTGTTATGAATAACAGACGAGCAAACAAAAGGGCTTCCGGAATCTTCCGGGAGCCTCATTTTTTTGCCTGAAAACGTCAGGAAAATTGACTTTTCTACGGTATTTTAGTATAGTAAAAGATGTTACAGTTCACCCACGCCATTTGCAAAGAGGCACGGACGAACTGTAACAAAAACAAGAAAGGGCAGGTGCTTTAAGATGGCAGAGCTGGTCAGAGTTGCTGTGGACGCGATGGGCGGGGACAACGCGCCGACAGAGATTATAAAAGGTGTTGTAGAGGCAGTTCATGCAGATGAACGCGTGAAGGTTTTTCTGGTAGGACAGGAGGACGTTGTGAAAAAGGAACTCGCAGCCTATTCCTATCCGGCAGAGCGGATTGAAGTCGTACACGCTTCCGAAGTGATCGAGACGGGCGAGCCTCCGGTCAATGCGATCCGCGGCAAAAAGGATTCCTCCATTGTAAAAGGTTTAGGTCTGGTGAAAAACGGCGAATGCGACGCGTTTGTATCTGCGGGAAGCACCGGCGCGGTTTTAGTTGGCGGACAGGTGTTAGTCGGCAGGGCAAAGGGCGTGGAGCGTCCGCCTCTGGCTCCGCTTATCCCGACAGAAAATGGCTGGTCTTTGGTGATTGGATGTGGGGGAAACGTGGGGTGAAGAGC
>ERZ780025.954-NODE-954-length-10025-cov-5.771314_pt1 | contig 10025 bp, 7 predicted proteins | sample MGYA00511862_ERZ780025 | MGnify/ENA primary metagenome ERZ780025 (study PRJEB29588, sample SAMEA2156186) | human gut metagenome | biome: human gut; feature: human-associated habitat; material: faeces | place: Denmark | collected 2008/2010 ...
AAAAAGCCTAAAGAATTTGAGGATTTTATTGAGATAAAGTAACCTTTATATTTATTTTCTTCAATAGCTTTGATTAATGTTCCATCTCCACCATAGACTATATTTAAAATTGAATCATCTTTAATATCAGGAGATTCTTCAATTAGATTAATAAAAGATTTTGCTGCATCATTCAATATTGATGAAATTTTTTCAAAACCTGGTTTGATATATATTTTATAAGATTTGAAGGCTCCCATAAAATTCTCCTTTATAATTTTATATTTATAGTGTATCATAATAGCGGAAATAAAAGCCTATTTAAGGAGTTAGATTTATGAATAATAATATTGAAATTGAAGCTAAAGTTCTATTGACTAAAGAACAATATGTAAAAGTAATGAAAGCGATGCACTTAAATATAAAGGATCAATTTGTACAAACTAATTATTATATTGATTCAAATCAAAGAATTTTAAAGAAACAAAATATTGCTCTTCGTGTAAGAGAGTTAAAAGGCAATTATACACTTACTTTGAAAACACCGATGGCCGAAGGTCTTTTGGAAAAAAATCAAACTTTAAGTGCTGTAGAATTTTATGATTTGGTTCATTCTAATAAATTCCCAGAAGGTGATGTTGCAGATTTCTTGGAATTGTTAGATGTTGAAATTAAGGATTTAATTATTTTGGCTATCCTTCAAACAAAGCGATATGAATATCCATATAAGTCAGCAAGTTTAGCATTGGATGAAAATAGTTATAATGGTAAAGTTGATTATGAACTTGAATTGGAAGATAGTTCAATGGCATTAGCTAGAGAAAAAGTTCAAGAAATTCTTAATGGTTTAGATATAAAATTTGAATTCAATCATGTTTCTAAACAAGCTAGAGCAATGTCGACAATAAGTAAATAAAATTTAGCTGCTATCGAAAGCAGCTTTTTTAATGACGTTTGATGCGCATTTGTTGTACGTTTTTATGAAATTAGGAAATTAATGAATGCACTTTGTGCATAATTTGCTGATAAATTAAAAAAATATTTTATTTAAATTTGATAATGCTATAATTTTTTTAGAATATTAGGAGGTATTATGATATTCAATATTTATGGTACCTATTCCCTTTATCAACTTTTGGGATGGGTATTAGTGTTCGTCGGTTTAATCGTATGTAATGAACTGGCACGAAGAACAAAAATAGGTGGTATCATCTTCTTCTTAGCTATTCCAGCTTGTTTGACAATTTATTTTGTCATTTTGACTATCTGGGGGAAAGTCGATCCTAATTCCTGGGCAGCTAGTAACTGGACATTTACTAAGATGAATTCATGGTTCCACTATGCAAAGTTGTATGCTGCCACAGCAGGATGTATCGGCTTCATGATGATCAAATATGGCTGGGGAATTGGTAAAAAGAATTGGTTTAAACCTTTCCCATTCATCATTGTTGCAATCAATATTTTAATTGCTTGTGTCAGTGATTTCGAATCAGCTATCAAAGGTGCTCAAGCAGCAACTGAAGGAACAGCTGGTTGGTGGAAATCCAGTGAAGGCGTCTGGTTATATGGCGGATGGTGGAACTGGGTTAATGGTATTGCTGGCCTTATCAATATTGCATGTATGACCGGTTGGTGGGGAATTTATTCTTCAAAGAAAAAGCAAGATATGTTATGGCCTGATATGACATGGGTATATATTATTGCTTATGATATTTGGAACTTCGAATATACATATAATAATTTGCCAACTCACTCATGGTATTGTGGTTTAGCATTATTATTAGCTCCAACCTTTGCTAATTTATTCTGGAATAAAGGCGGTTGGATTCAAAACCGTGCAAATACATTGGCCATATGGTGTATGTTTGCTCAAGTAGTTCCTTATTTCCAAGATGCTTTACCATTTAATGTTGTAACATCTGTTTATGGTCCTGCTGGTGATCTTTCTGTAGCAACTGGAGTATCTGCACCGACTGTTGCTGATCCAAAGGCACAAGGAGTAATTGCGATATTAGCACTAGCGGTTAATGTGGTGGCGTTGACGATAATTATAAGGCGCGCTATTTTGCAAAAGAAGAATCCATATACTCACGAAATCTTTACGGATCAAAAAGATTTCCAAGAAGCAATGTTAAGAAGAGAATAAAAAAGACCAGTCCGTTAAAGCGCAGTTTCCTTAGGGAATTATTAAAACTAAATTATAGAATTGCGCTTTCAAACGATGACAAAAGGTTCACGGAAAAATCCGTGAGCCTTTTGTGTATCAAACAACAGAGATGTTATGCGGTTAAAAAAAGATTTAACTGTAATGAATAGAAATGAAACGCAAACGGAACCCATCCAGAATACATTGTTTATAATATTTGAAGCGAAATTGCAAGCAAGACATGTAAGAAGAATGTGATAACAAAGAAAAGACAGATAAGCATTGATTATAATCTTTATAAAATCTTAACGCCATCAACAACAAGAACCCTAATGCTATCTTTATGAAAAATATGATATTATAATAACGATAAACGGAATCGAGGCTTTTGCATGGGAATACTAAAAAGGAAACTATCATCCTTTCAGATAATACTAATAGAATTCGCGGGAGTTATTTTGCTCGGCGCATTTTTACTTACCTTGCCGATTTCTTCAAAAACTCACGAATGGACATCGTTTATCGACGCCCTTTTTACTTCGACGTCCGCCGTATGCGTAACGGGACTTATCGTGTTCGATACGGCAACGCACTGGACGATATTCGGGCAAATTGTTATATTATTGCTGATTCAAATCGGCGGCATGGGCATCGTTACCATAGCCGTGTCTCTTGCCGTTATTTCCGGCAAAAAAATCGGGCTGTTCAGCCGCGAAACAATGAAAAATGCGATTTCTGCGCCAAACGTGAGCGGAATAGTCCGCCTGACCGGATTTATAATCAAAGGTATATTTTTGATTGAACTTATCGGCGCGCTTGTTATGATGCCCGTATTTTGTATAGATTACGGCGCCGAAGGAATTTGGCTGTCGATTTTCCATTCCGTGTCGGCGTTCTGCAATGCCGGGTTCGATATTATGGGGACGAAAAGCGGCGAATTTACTTCTATCACTCGCTATTCGGCGCAACCTGTCATCAACATTACGATTATGTTGCTGATAATTATCGGCGGTATCGGTTTTTTGGTATGGGAAGACGTTTGCAAACACAAGTGGCGAATCAAAGAATATCGCACGCAAAGCAAAGTGGTATTGATTGTAACCGCCGCGCTTATTGATTTGCCCGCGATATACTTCTTCTTTTTTGAATTCGGCGATTTACCTGTCGGTAAGCGAATACTTGCTTCTTTGTTTCAATCCGTAACGACGAGGACGGCAGGGTTTAATACGGTAGATCTTACGGCGATCAGCGATACGGGATTATACCTGATGATTATTCTTATGTTGATAGGCGGTTCGCCCGGTTCGACCGCAGGCGGTATGAAAACGACGACGGTAGCAGTTTTATTTTCTTCCGCTTTTTCCGTGTTTAGAAAAAAAGACAATGCGGAACTTATGAAACGGCGCGTTGACGATGAAACGGTTAAGACGGCTTCGGCGATATTTATAATGTATATAACCCTGTTTTTATTAGGCGGAATGGCTATAAGCGCGATTGAAAATTTGCCTGTTACGTCATGCCTTTACGAAACCGCTTCCGCCGTCGGCACGGTAGGTCTTACTCTCGGAATTACCCCGACGCTCGGAATTGCGTCCAAGTTGATTTTGATATTATCTATGTTTTTCGGACGCGTCGGCGGATTGACGTTAATATATGCCGCTTTCGGCACACATAAAAAGCAAGCGGCAAAGTTACCGACGGATACGATTGCAGTCGGTTAAGGAGGTTTTATATATGAAAACGAAATCTGTTTTATTGATAGGTCTCGGACGTTTCGGGAAATACATCGCAATGAAATTACACGAATTAGGACACGAAGTCATGGCGGTAGACGAAAACGAAGAAAGAGTCAACGACGCTATGCCTTATGTGACTGACGGACAAATCAGCGACAGCACGAACGAAGCGTTGTTGAAATCGCTCGGCGTAAAAAACTACGACGTCTGCATTGTAACTATCGGCGGAGACTTTCAAAGTTCTCTTGAAACTACCTGCCTATTAAAAGAGTTGGGCGCGCAAAAGGTTGTGTCTCGCGCCGAACAGGACGTGCAGGCAAAATTTCTTCTGCGTAACGGCGCAGACGAAATTATTTATCCCGAAAAACAACTTGCCACATGGGCTGCAATCCGTTACAGTTCCGACCACATTCTCGATTACATAGAACTCGGCGGTTCCTGCTCGATATTCGAGGTTTCCGTTCCGTCGGCATGGGTGGGGAAATCCGTTGTAGAAATCGATATTCGCAGAAAATACAACGTAAATATTATCGCGACAAAGAAAAACGGAAAAATCAATGCCGTTGTTACCGCCGACACGGTTCTCTCCGCAGAAGAAACGCTTTTAGTTCTCGGGGAATACAAAGCAATGCGGAAATGCTTTGATATTTAACTGCCGTAAAAACGGATTGCCTGCTGCCACAAAAATTAAAAACGACTCAGAATTATGGAGTTCTCGATCCGTGGCAAATATTCTTGAAAATTTGGAATATACGGGATGCACAGTCAATTTCAAGTCGTATAAGAAGTCGTATAAGTCAAAAAAGCGCATTGATTTACCCAAAGAAGACTGGGCAATCTTTGAAAACACGCAGGAAGCGATCATTGACAAGCAGACTTTTGAAACTGTTCAAAAAATTCGTCAGGCAAAACGCAGACCGACCGATATGGGCGAAATGAGTCCTCTTTCGGGACTGATTTACTGCGCCGACTGCGGAAAGAAAATGTATCTTTGCCGTTGCACGACGATGAAACAAAAAGAATACTTCAACTGTTCGACTTATCGCAAAAAGAAGAGAAAATACTGCACTTCTCATCAGATAATGGTCGAAGCGTTGGCGGTTATAATTCAGGACGATTTGCGGCGAATGATTTATTTTGCGCAACAGCAAAGAGAAATGTTTTTGCAGACGTTACGGAAAAATGTCGCAACGAGAACGGGAAAAGAACTGAAAGAGTATTCAAAGGAAATTAAAACTTCGGAATAGCGTATCGAACGGCTGGATAAAATCATTGAAAGCCTTTACGAAGATAAAGTCGAAGGTAAAATTTCCGAAGAACGATACTTAAAAATGAGCGATACATACGAAACCGAGCAAGCCGGTCTGAAAGAACGGGTTAAAACGTTGAAGTCGGAAATCGCGAAAGCGAAAGAAGACGACGATAAAATTCTCGATTTTATGATGTTTATTTACAAGTATAACAGTTTTGAAGAACTCACGCCCGAAATACTGCGCGCGTTTATCGAAAAGGTCGTTGTTCACGAAAAGACGAAAGTAGACGGACATTACAGACAAACGGTAGAAATCTTTTATAATTTCGTCGGAGCGATCGACCGCCCGATATGGGGCAACGAACTCTCCGACGATGATGATTGAACCCCACAAACAGCAAGAGAAAAGGCGTGGCATAACGCCACGCCTATCTCTGAACCTTGCGCCTTTACCTAAAATTCCCTATGGAAACCGCGGTAAAGGACTGGCTTTTTGTTTAACAATTTTCATCACCGCCACAAGAATCAATTCTATGTTGGCATGTATTATATGTTGGACAATGTTCAGATGAACAATACATTTGAGCAATTCTTTTGGCTTTAGGGATGAATTCGTAAATATCTTCCTCATTATATCCAACTTGAATTCTATTATCAGCTACGATGATAGGTCTTTTTAAGACAGTAGGATTGTTTTTTATAAATTCATATAGTTCATTTAAGGACATATCATTAACATTGATATTTTTTTCTTTCATTATTTTAGAACGTGGAGAAATAATTTCTTCAGTTCCTTCTAATGATTTTTCTAAAATTTCTTTTATATCTTCTTTAGTTAAAGATCCAGAAAGAATATTTTTTTCTGAAAAAATGATATTTTGATCTTTAAACCATTTTTTAACTTTACGGCAAGATGTACAAGATGGCGAAACATAAATTTTTATCATAGATGCCTCCTCATATTTAATTTGTAATATTTTTATTGTTTTTTGCAAAATTATGTTATCAAAAAATATGTCTATATTCAATTGCAAAATATTAAATCTTATTTTTCAAAAAAATGCCAAATAGAGAAATATTCAAAAAAATGACAAAAAAAGTAAAAAAACATTGACAAAAGAAGAAGAAGTTGGTAATCTATTGAAGTTGACGCCGTTAGGGGTCAACGAAGAATTTGTTCTTTGAAAACTGAGTAGAATTCAGATACACAAAACGTCAATAAAACTAATTGAGTTTTAAAACCAGAACGGTAATTTAAATGAACCTGGATTAACTTTTTGAGAGTTCGATCCTGGCTCAGGATTAACGCTGGCGGCGTGCCTAATACATGCAAGTCGAGCGAGGAAAGTAGCAATACTTTTCGAGCGGCGAACGGGTGAGTAACACGTTGGGAATCTACCCCTGAGACCGGAATACCTGGAAGAAATTTCAGCTAATGCCGGATACGTGGTCAACACAGAAGTGATGATCATAAAAGGCGGCCTTAAAGCCGCGCTGAGGGATGAACCTGCGGCGCATTAGCTAGTTGGTGAGATAAAAGCCCACCAAGGCGAGGATGCGTAGCCGACCTGAGAGGGTGAACGGCCACACTGGAACTGAGACACGGTCCAGACTCCTACGGGAGGCAGCAGTAGGGAGTATTCGGCAATGGGGGAAACCCTGACCGAGCAACGCCGCGTGAATGATGAAGGTCTTCGGATTGTAAAATTCTGTGGTAAGAGAAGAAAGATATAAAGAGGAAATGCTTTGTATTTGACGGTATCTTGCTAGAAAGCCACGGCTAACTACGTGCCAGCAGCCGCGGTAATACGTAGGTGGCAAGCGTTATCCGGAATTACTGGGCGTAAAGAGTGAGCAGGCGGTTAGATAAGTCTATGGTTAAATGCAACAGCTCAACTGTTGTTCGCTATAGAAACTATTTAACTAGAGTGCGGGAGAGGTAAGTGGAACTCCATATGTAGCGGTGGAATGCTTAGATATATGGAAGAACACCAGAGGCGAAGGCGGCTTACCAGTCCGTAACTGACGCTCAGTCACGAAAGCGTGGGGAGCAAATAGGATTAGATATCCTAGTAGTCCACGCCGTAAACGATGAGAACCTGATGCAGGAGATATTCTGTGTCGAAGCTAACGCGTTAAGTTCTCCGCCTGGGTACTACGTTCGCAAGAATAAAACTTAAAGGAATTGACGGGCGCCCGCACAAGCAGTGGAGCATGGGGTTTAATTCGTCGATACACGAAAAACCTTACCAGGGCTTGACATCCCGCTAAAAGCCTTAGAAATAAGGAAATAGTTATAGCGGTGACAGGTGGTGCATGGTTGTCGTCAGCTCGTGCCGTGAGGTGTTAGGTTAAGTCCTCAAACGAGCGCAACCCTTGTCTTTAGTTGCCATTATTAATTTAGGAACTCTAGAGAGACTGCCGGCGCAAGCCGGAGGAAGGCGGGGATGACGTCAAATCATCATGCCCTTTATGCCCTGGGCCACACCCGTGCTACAATGGTCGGTACAAAGAGAAGCAACACTGTGAGGTGAAGCAAATCCCATAAAGCCGATCTCAATTCGGATTGAAGTCTGCAACTCGACTTCATGAAGCTGGAATTGCTAGTAATCGCAGATCAGCAACGCTGCGGTGAATACGTTCTCGGGCGTTGTACACACTGCCCGTCACACCATGAGAGCCGGTAATACTCGAAGTCGTTAGCCTAACCGTAAGGAGGGCGGCGCCTAAGGTAGGACTGGTGATTGGGGTTAAGTCGTAACAAGGTATCCCTACGAGAACGTGGGGATGGATCACCTCCTTTCTATGGAGAAAAAAATAAAGCAGTTACAACATAATCCAAGGTTCAAAACCGAACTGGAAACTGAATTTGCTCAGTTTTGAGAGAATAAACTCTCAAATTGTTCTTTGAAAACTGAATATCATGTTCTTTCTAAATAGTCGTAAGATCAACGAGATTTTACGAAGATTGCTAATAACTTACAATAATTATCAAATGCGAATAAGTTACAAAGGGCGTACAGTGGATGCCTAGGCACCGAAAGACGAAGAAGGACGCGACTACCTGCGAAAAGCTGCGGCGAGTTGGACGTAAACTTTGACCCGCAGATGTCCGAATGGGGAAACCCGATATGCTAACTACATATCATACGAGCGGTGAATACATAGCCGCCGTAAGGCAACCCAGGGAATTGAAACATCTTAGTACCTGGAGGAAAAGAAAGAGAATCGATTCCGTCAGTAGCGGCGAGCGAAAGCGGAAGAGCCCAAACCAAGAAATTGGGGTTCGGGGTTACAAAGAATCATGACGAAGAAGAAGAAGTGTTTGGAATGGCACATCTAAGAGGGTGAAAATCCCGTATTCGTAAGAGAGTCATGGTCGTAACTACCAGAGTAGGGCGGGGCACGTGAAACCCTGTCTGAATGAGCGGAGACCACTCCGTAAGGCTAAATACTCTTCGGTGACCGATAGTGAACCAGTACCGTGAGGGAAAGGTGAAAAGAACCCCGGGAGGGGAGTGAAAAGAATCTGAAACTGTATGCTTACAAGATGTCAGAGACCGTTAAAGGTTGATGACGTGCCTATTGAAGAATGAGCCGGCGAGTTATGTATACATGCGAGGTTAAGGAGAAGATCCGGAGCCGTAGCGAAAGCGAGTCTGAATAGGGCGTTCAGTATGTGTATGTAGACCCGAAACCCGACGATCTAGCCATGATCAAGATGAAGTAAGGGTCAAACCTTATGGAGGTCTGAACCGACGTTCGTTGAAACGACCGCGGATGAATTGTGGCTCGTGGTGAAATTCCAATCGAGTCGGGTAATAGCTGGTTCTCCTCGAAATAGCTTTAGGGCTAGCCTCAGAACACTACATTTTGGAGGTAGAGCACTGAATGAAAGCGAGCCGCGCCAAGCGGTATCAATTTCAATCAAACTCCGAATTCCGAGATGCTTATTCTGGGAGTCAGACTGTGGGAGATAAGTTTCATGGTCAAAAGGGCAACAGCCCGGACCGCCAACTAAGGTCCCTAAATTCGCGCTAAGTGTTAAAGGATGTAGAGATACTTAAACAGCTAGGATGTTGGCTCAGAGGCAGCCATCATTTAAAGAATGCGTAACAGCTCACTAGTCAAGTGTCTCCGCGCCGAAAATTTACCGGGGCTAAGCGCGATACCGAAGTTGCGGATATTTCTAAAGAAATGTGGTAGGGGAGCGTTCCATTAGCATAGAAGCCATACCGGAAGGAGTGGTGGAGCGAATGGAAGTGAGAATGCCGGCGTAAGTAACGATAAGAGGTGAGAATCCTCTTCACCATTTGACTAAGGTTTCCTGGGCTAGGTTCGTCCACCCAGGGTCAGTCGGGACCTAAGACGAGGCCGAAAGGCGTAGCCGATGGACAGCAGGTTAATATTCCTGAACCCGGTTGTGTGCGATCGCAGTGACGAAAGTGGTTAGGTTTACCCACGAATGGAAGTGTGGGGAGATAGTGATAAGCTGTCGGCTAGAATCCGACACCAAGTGAAACACCGAAGTACGAAAGGGGTGACCTGAGTAGGAAGTAGCTGATACCGATTTCCAAGAAAAGCTGCTAGCTTAAGCACAATCGGCCCGTACCGAGAACGGACACACGTGGTCAAGGAGAGTATCCTAAGGTGAGCGAGATAACTGTTGTTAAGGAACTCTGCAAAATTACTTCGTAAGTTAGCGAGAAGAAGTGCTCCGTAAAAGGAGCCGCAGTGAAGAGGCCCAAGTAACTGTTTACCAAAAACACAGCTCTATGCTAAGTCGTAAGACGATGTATATGGGGTGAAGCCTGCCCGGTGCCGGAAGGTTAATAGGAGAGGTGAAAGCTTTGAATTGAAGCCCCGGTGAACGGCGGCCGTAACTATAACGGTCCTAAGGTAGCGAAATTCC